>Ga0075437_10246_pt1 | contig 11886 bp, 7 predicted proteins | sample MintriMetagenome_FD_74266 | JGI IMG/M metagenome (GOLD analysis project Ga0075437, IMG submission 74266) | Marine eukaryotic communities from Monterey Bay, USA to study complex ecological interactions - Minidiscus trioculatus and... | ecosystem: Environmental > Aquatic > Marine > Unclassified...
ACCCCGCAACATCAGCAGCCGTGGCATTCATCTTAACACTCTTCACGGCATCCACAGCTAACTTGGAGAAGAAATCCATCTCCTTACCAATAATCTTTGATGACATACTAGTTTTGGCGGCATTGATTAAATGCTCATCACCCAATTCTGCAACATTAACAACCATTTGTTTCTTGATGTATGATACTGCAGCCTTCAATGCTGATCGGTAACCGGAAATTATTGTAGTTGGATGTATACCATTCTTAACTAAATCATTTCCCCTACGTAGTAATTCAGATGCAATGATAACTACTGATGTCGTGCCGTCTCCTACTTCCTGATCTTGTAAATTGGCAAGATCAACTAATACACGTGCAGCAGGATGTTCAACTTCCAATGATTTTAATATTGTGGCACCCTAGAGTTCATTATTTGATAATAGATTAAGATTATTGAATCAGTGAACCAGTTTATAAGTGATTGATTGTGAGTATAATATGTAAATGCAACACATCCACATTTAAAATAGAACATATAGCACACCAAATCTCTTCTAACAATGCAAACAAACAACACACACTATATTATATAAACTCACATCATTTGTTATTAACACATCGCCAATATCATCTACAAGCATTTTATCAAGACCGACGGGGCCTAAGGATGTTTTAACAATATTAGCAACGGCTAATGCAGCCGTGACATTGCCTACACGTACATCTTGACCGGTTTCTCTTTGACCATTGATAAACTAGATAAATGTAGGATGTTAATAGAATGGGTGGTTCAAGAGAGAGACATTGCAAAAAAAAATGATGAGACAAATGATATATGATTAGATCATAAAATGATATGATATTGACTACAATATAACACTTACCAATCCACTACTAGCTGGGTTTGGTGCACTCATATTATTATATAGAATCTATCTAGAGTAGATTAATATAAACTTGAATCTGAGAGGAGCATTGCAAAAAAATGATAGATATTATTGAGAAAATCTAACCAATAGTCTACACACGGCCCTCAAGCATACAACACAATAATAAATGAAACAAATAGTATCACTTACCGTATAATCGCCTGCTATTCTCTATACGAGCTCAATGATCTTATCAAATAAATAACAGCCAATAAAAGTAATATGCTAAAAAGTAGGATACCGGCCTACACTCTCATTATTTTTTTTTGAGTTGGTTTTGCTGGTGATTGGTCTCCTATTGACCGCCAATTATCTCCTCTCGTCGCGACGTTGATATCCCCACAGTACTTTCACGGGTGCTCCATATCATTCCGAACATCATTCCTAGTCGACGGTATACCGGCGTAAAATCTGACGGTTTGTGGTTGATTGAGTAATACGATAATTGCAGTGTATTGTAATACCGCCGCATATCATGGATGACAATATGCAGAATGAATATGATAGTGAAGATGAAGAAGATGATGATATACCCTTGCTTCAAGATCTAGATAATCTTGAATTATCAAAAGAGATAGATCATAGTGAACAAACAAGTGATGGTGACATCAATACAATCACAAACAATCATACAGACACTCAATCACAAAACAAAGTACCAGTAACAATATTAACAGGATTCTTGGGTTCGGGTAAAACAACATTAGTAAAACATATACTAACATCTAATCAGCACAATTATAAGATTGCAGTGATTGAGAATGAGTACGGTGGAGGCGAGAATGATAAACAATTAGCTGAAAGGTTAGGTTTAACTGTTAATGACATATCGACATTATCTGTAGAAACAATGATTGCAAAGGATGGTACTGATGGAACTAATCTTGCAGACTTTATAGAATTACCAAATGGATGTGTCTGTTGTACTGTCAAGGATTCATTAGTTGAGACACTTGAAAACTTGTTGTCGAAGCGTACAGATTTGGATTATGTCATTATTGAAGCATCAGGCATGGCTGACCCGGGACCGGTGGCATCAATATTCTGGCTGGATGAGGCATTGGATAGTCGTATTCAGTTGGATGGTATTGTATGCTGTATTGATGCTCTAAACATATGCAATCAATTAAAGAATACATCATCATCGAGTGCTGAACATAATGGAGATGGAGGTGGTGATGAAGCAGCACGACAAATTGCCTTTGCCGATAGAATTATAATAAACAAGGTAGATCTACTGCAACAACAACAGCAGCAATACAATAACATCGAGTCGGTATTACAGCAAATCAAGTCTATAAACCCAACAGCACCAACGAAGCAGACTGCCTATTCAAATATAGAAGATATTAATTGGATCCTCAATGCTGAATGTTTTGATGCCGAACGAGTGAAAGATGTTGAGTCTGCATTTCAGCAATCATCAACAGAGACATCATCATTTGATTCCCCTCTCCTTTTGGCAACGTTGAATCATCATCAACATACGAATGCAGTAGGGACAATTGCCTTATTTGGCCGTGGCTCGGTTGACTTGCAAAAGATGAATTCCTGGTTAGCAACACTTCTGTGGCCAGACCAAGACGAGAAAGATAGTATACTTCGAGCTAGACTGGAAGCAGACTTGGCATCTGGAAATACTGCTCCAAATATACCGGCAGATAGTAAGAAGAAGAAGCAACAAATTTATAGAATAAAGGGCATACTTTCAGTTGCACATGGCATAGATGAGGACACAGGAAAAGTCATTTCATCCTCAAATGATTTTGTCGATGAAGGTCTAGCCGCTGGCTTAGTTTGCTCAGAAGATGGTCTAGATAGAAGAAGATTCATTGTTCAGGCAGTAAATGATCTTTGGGATGTATTGCCTGCAAGTCAAAACCTGCATTGGGCTACAAACGAGACTAGATGCTGTAAGATTGTTGTTATTGGCAAATGGCTTAATGAGGAACAACTACAAAAAGGTTTTGATGACTGCGTTGTCTCTTTAACTAATAATACTTAGTAACATACATATCTTAAATAGCCACTTCCTCTTTAACATTTCCTTCCTTGGCATGTTCAATCAATGACCGGATCTGTCGATAGGGGTATAAAGACCGATGGCCATCGGACCAATCCACAGATAATGCATAATTCCCAGTTGGAGACATGGATATCGGTTTAATCGACTCTGATACAGATTTTGGATCTAATATCTGTTTCCCTGATAATTCCTCAACACATTCAGCACATCGACATGCTCTTCGTAAGTTTGCAGTTGATATTGTATCTTCTTCTTGTCCTGCCTCTGTTTTTATTGGAGTGAATGTGAAATCTCGGTACTTGGTACTTGGTACCCTATGGTACCCTCGGTACCTCGGTACTTTTCTAGTGGGAATAAAAGATTTAATTTATCCCTAAAACCTTATTTTATCTTCTGTTTATCTTTACATTTAGCCTTCTATTTTAGAAAGGAAAGCTATCCCCCACACATATTTATATCCCCATACATTTCTGTATCTCACTAAATAACTTGATTAACATACAATTTTGTCCATGTCTTCTTGTGTTGCTTCATCCGAGGCATGCATAATAGCAAGTAGTTGTGCCTCTTCTTCTTTTGTCATGACCCTTCTGCAACATTTAAAGTGGAAATGAGCACTTTCTTTCCAACTGCTATTTGCTCTGCTTACACTTGTACGAATCATGTGCAATTCTCCTGGCTTATTCATTTTTCCACCACAATAACGACATATGGGAGGTCTTCCCTTGGTGCTCACTTTAGCAATACTTATCCCAGTTGGTGGTTTCTTTTTGCTACCTTCTTGCTGTAACTTAGCTTTTTTCTTCCTATTTGCTTCATTTGATGATCTGTTGCCTCTCTTACTACTATGTTTGCTTTTTGTTTGGTTAGTAGTACCTTTCTTGTCCTGATGCCCCTTATTCCTTTTCTTCTTTTTACTATTGTTGGCTTCCTCTGCTTCTTCCTTCTTCAACCATGACTCGTAACCTACAGGTGTGCCAATTGCATCAATTCGTCGCTTAATATCAGTCATCTCTTTCTCTTTACGCTTTTCTGCCTCCTCATCATCCATCAATTTTAGAGCCTTTTTGGCTTGACGTCGTGACTTCCTCTGTATCTTAGCACTTTCTTCACGATCCTCTCTGTGTAGTTCATCTGCGATGTCTTCATCACCCAATGGTTCAACTAAATGTTTGGTGCTTGTTGGTGTTTTGTCTTGAGGATGATGTTTCAAATAATCTTCAACAGAGTACTTGTTAATTGCAGTAGTTGGGAGAAACGAGCTCGATTTGCTTCATTCTTCTGTTGCTTCTCCGACCCCCAAAAACCAAGCACCTTCAGCATTGTAGTCTTGAACTCCTCTTTGCTCTCACAGATGTATCCATTCATCGGCCCATGCTCAGAAAATGTGTAATCATAAACGGTATCAAACTGCTCAAGTTGTATGTGTGCTTCGGTTTCTAATATCTTCTGACACAACTCGGTGACAATTGGAATGTACCTTTCTTCATTGCGCCTGCTATTTGCACACATCTCCACCGAGGTTGGAAATCTTTGCGAATAAACATCTGAGGCATCTGATCCAATGGTTGTTTCATTACCACGACTTTTATTACTAGTACCCACAGAATTATTGTTATTATTTGTACCACTACTAGGCAAGGGATGTCCTTCACTGGGAAAAAGCTGAGGTGCCTTGGTTGTAGAGATCGTGGTCTCTGATTGATCATTGTTATCACCGTCATCTTTTCATGAGGGTTGGGTTGTACACTTGCTAATCCGATGAGGTTTCCTATTAGGTTCCCAAATGTAAATGAAGATGAGGGATGGCTAGTACTTGACGCATCAGAGTTGTCTGATGGTGCACTGTTATTGCTAGGTGGCGCACTGTTATTGCTATTGTTCATGATCTGATTTGTGTGGGCAGAACAAGAGTGTTTACTGTGAGTACAATGAATAACAAACAATATCGGTACCCTTATCAAATATATAACAATCAATGCAAATTGTTAAAATAATAATAGTGACATAAGATATACTCCTCCGTCGATTGTACTGCGTTTTGGCTACTGTCCATCACAGAATAGAAAACAGTGATATCATAGGCGAGTCTTCTGTACTTGGTTTGGTGTGTTTAGCCGTACTAGCCGCCGAGTAATGTCATTTAGATTGCATAACTTTTGCTATTGGAGATTTGAAATTTTAAACTGCGGACTCATAGATGATATTAGACATGTTGTATCGTCAATTGTTCGGCGTTTTGGACAGTTATACTCGCAGCATGATTGATGGTGGTATCACTGGCAACTATTCTACGCTTAGTTTGGTATGAATAGCCGTAATAACCGCGATGATAGAGCATTTTGATTGCATAACTTTTGCTTCGGAGATATCAAATCTGAAAAGTGCAAACTCATATATGATATTAGATATGTTGTATCGTCGCTTGTACCTCAGTTTCATCGGTTATACTTGCAGTTTGATTGTTGTTGATATCATATGCAACCGTGATGTGCTTGGTTTGGTGTGTTTAGCCGGATTAGCCGCCGAGTTATGCATTCTAGATTGCATATCTTTTGTGCTTGCAAATACTAAATTTCAATATCATATCACATAAACGATATGATATACGTTATATCATCGCTTGTACCTTGTTTTTGCGGCATCCGGTCAAATGAAAGTTCACACGGGTATCACAGACTACTCTTCTGTGCTTGGTTTGGTATGCATAGCCGTAATAGCCGCCGAGTAATGTCATTTTGATTGCTACATTTCATGCTTGTGAGATACTAAATTTCAATATCATATCTGATAGACGATATGATATACGTTGTATCGTCGCTTGTACCTCATTTTCGCGGCTGATAGTATCAGGATATATGTTATTGGTATCACTAACGAGTATACTGTACTTGAAACGGAGTTGATAGTCGATGTAGCCGCGATGTTATGGCATGTAGAATGTGCATATCTTATGTGCTCGTCGATACCAAATCCATATCTTTTCTATTTCTCTATCAACATATAACATATACTACTTACCTCAATAACTGAATTAACAATGATATTGTAGTTGTTGTTCTCCGTACCTTGTTGATTTGGTTGTTTTGTCGATTTGGTAGTTTTGTTGATTTACCTCCCTCATAAAAAATGCTAAAAGTAGGATACCGGCCTACACTCTCATAATAACCATCCCTAACGAACTCAAACCAATTATCTCCTCCCGTCGCTGCGTTTTGACATCCTAGTACTTTCCCAGAGTCTCTATATCGTTCTGAACTCCATTCATAGTCGACGGAATACCGGCGTAAAATCTGTGAGTACTGTGATCCGGGTAAAACAACATTAGTAAAACATATACTAACATCTAACCAGCACAATTATAAGATTGCAGTGATTGAGAATGAGTACGGTGGAGGCGAGAATGATAAACAATTAGCTGAAAGGTTAGGTTTAACTGTTAATGACATATCGACATTATCTGTAGAAACAATGATTGCAAAGGATGGTACTGATGGAACTAATCTTGCAGACTTTATAGAATTACCAAATGGATGTGTCTGTTGTACTGTCAAGGATTCATTAGTTGAGACACTTGAAAACTTGTTGTCGAAGCGTACAGATTTGGATTATGTTATTATTGAAGCATCTGGCATGGCTGATCCTGGACCTGTTGCATCGATTTTTTGGTTAGACGAGGCATTGGACAGTAGAATACAATTGGACGGTATTATATGCTGTATTGATGCTCTAAACATATGCAATCAATTAAAGAATACATCGTCTTCGAGCGCTGAACATGATGGAGATGGAGGTGGTGATGAAGCAGCAAGACAAATTGCCTTTGCCGATAGAATTATAATAAACAAGGTTGATATATTGCAACCACCGCAGCAAAACAACAGTATCGAGTCGGTATTACAGCAAATCAAGTCCATAAATCCAACAGCACCAATGAAGCAAACAACCTATTCAAACATAGAAGATATCAATTGGATCCTGAACGCAAAATGCTTTGATGCCGAACGAGTGAAAGATGTTGAGTCTGCATTTCAGCAATCAACAACAGAGGTATCAGATTTTTCTTCTCCACTCTTTTTGGCAACATTGAATCAACATCAACATACAAATGCAGTAGGTACAATTGCCTTATTTGGTCGTGGCTCGGTTGACTTGTGTATGATTAATGCCTGGTTGGCTACGCTACTTTGGCCTGACCAAGATGAGAAAGATTGTATACTGCGAGCTAGATTAGAAGCCGACTTGGCATCTGGAAATACTGCTCCACATATACCGACAGATAGTAAGAAGAAGAAGCAACAAATTTATAGAATAAAGGGTATACTCTCAGTTGTGCATGGCATCGATATGGACACAGGAAAAGTCATTCCACAATCAAATGATTTTGTTGATGAAGGTCTAACCGCTGGCTTAGTTTGCTCAAAAGATGGTCTAGATAGAAGAAGATTCATAGTGCAGGCAGTCAATGATCTTTGGGATGTATTACCGGCCAGTCAAAACCTTTGCTGGGATATAAATGAAACTAGAATTTGCAAGATTGTTGTTATTGGCAAATGGCTGAATGAGGAACAACTACAGAAGAGTTTTGATGACTGCTTTGTCTCTTCAACTAATAATACTTAGTAACATACATATCTTAAAGTACCGCTTCCTCTTTTACATTTCCCTCCTTGGCATCTTCAATCAATGACCGGATCTGTCGATATGGATACAAAGACCGATGCCCGTCTGACCAATCCACAGACAATGCATAATTCCCAGTTGGAGACATGGATATTGGTTTAATCGACTCTGATACAGATTTTGGATCTAATATCTGTTTCCCTGATAATTCCTCAACACATTCTGCACATCGACATGCTCTTCGTAAGTTTGCAGTTGATATTGTTGAGTCTTCTTGTCCTACCTCTGTTACTTCAATAATGTGAATATCTGAATTGTAGACGATGTTTGGTCGACCACCACTCTTGCCAAGACCAAACTTAGTCTTTGCAACTTCGCTAACTACACTCTTGGCAAGTTGGAAGTATATGTCGGCTTGAGGACTGTCGGGATTGTCCAATATGAATGGTGTACCTGAATCTCCATTCTGTGCAATTTGGCTGAGTAGTGGAATTGAATATGAGTGTTCAATACCCCATTGTTCAGATAGACGTCGTTTATGACCAGGCCCAAAGATACGAATCTCTTCGTTTGATGTATCAGCTGTTTTGCCTTGCACATTGTCTTGAACAATCTTGACTAGATCATCAACAACGTCTCCATCGTCAACCATTCCTTCCTTATCCAATACCTTCTTAAACTGCTCCTTCAGCAATGCTTCATCAATATTCACCTCCTCCTTTTCTTTTTCAAAGTATGCCATATTCTCAACAACAGCCACACACGGGACATTAACAGTATCAAACATCTCCACGCCTCGTTCAACATCCACAAAGCTCAATTCCTGCGGCGTAGTAACAATCACGGCAGCAGTTATATTCAATCGTTGACTTAACGTTAATTGTATATCACCAGTGCCCGGTGGCATATCTAATATTAAATAATCCAATGCTCCCCAATTTGTTAATGATAGGAATTGATCTAATAATTGTGTAACCATTGGACCACGCATTACTGCGGATCCTTCATTGACGTACCCGAAGGACATTAGTTTGACGTTGTCACGTGTTAATGGTGCTATTTGTCGTCCAATGAATTGTACATTATCATCTGTTGGTGTTACCATTGTTGGTAAACTTGGACCGTAGACATCGGCATCGAATATACCAACCTTGGCACCAAGTTTTGATAATGCATAGGCTAGATTCACCGATGTTGTAGACTTGCCAACACCACCTTTGCAACTTGATACGGCAATTACTGAACCAATTTGAGACATACCGAGTGGCGTACCTGGTGCTGCAGTTTCAGGTGTAGGTGTAGGTTGTGCTGTTAAAGTAATATCTGCACCTCGTGTCCAATCAAGTCCGTTGATAATATCTTGACATTGATTAACAAACTCGTCTTTGACGGGGCATGCAGGTGTAGTAAGCTCTAAGTCTAATGATATAACGGAGGATGAATCAATTTGCAAGTTTTTAATAAAACCTAATGTAACAATATCAGCGTTTAAATCTGGATCAATTATTATAGATAGAGCTGATAGTATTTGTTCTTCCCAATCGGATGGAGGAGATGTTGATGATTGCTTTGCAGTGGAAGACGAAGATGTTGCTTCTGCTGTACTGGAATCTGCAGATGCTCCAAGTTTAGTTGATGAGGATGATATTGATGTAGAAGACCTCTGTATACTATTAGCAGAAGGTATAACTTCTTGATGATATGACGGAACAACAACAACTCTATTAGTTTGTGCATAAGATGTGCATTGAGCTTTTGATCTACTACTACTGCTCGGGAGAACGAAGCCCGAGACCGCCGCCGCCAAACATAGACCAACATATACTATTCTACTATTAAACATCATATACATTGTTTAAGGACGCTTCTATTCTCTATAAACCCCTACCTATACCTATTGAAGCAAAGCTATGCAACCTGGAAGGTGGTATCTTTTTCATTGGTGCTCACAACAGTGACGGCGATACGGCGCCTTTTGTGAGCTGTGTTTGCTTTCGTACATATTTGCTTTGTTGTCAGTTGTCATTATGGTATCAGATCGATCGATCAATAGTATTGTCGTTAATCTACCGCGTATATATAGAAGTATAGAAGCAATTGCACCATATTATCAATCAAAGAATAGAACAGAACAAAATGGTGGCATCTCAACAACCACGAAGACGAAACAACTCCACAACTCGACGTCAAACAAAACCAAAATCAAACACAAACAATAACAAAGATAATGCAATATCAGCAACACATCAAGCTCAAACAATAACAACATCACTATTACGTACTAAAAATATGATGGCACAAGAATTAAATAGAGTATCAACATTAAATACTACCATCAATGATGATGGTACTTTACTAAACACTGCAAAAGATGAACATACCAACATGGGTGGTACAATGAAGTCAACTAAAGGTGTAATGAAACGATTGGGACGACAGGATGTACGAGATGCTATTATATTACGATGTGCTATTGTGTTTTATTGGTTGGTTGTTATTTATGTTTTATGGACGAGGATTAAGATACCATTCTTGCCTTAAGTGTGAAGGGTAAGAGATTGAGAAAGGAGGAAAATAGCTATGTAGTATCAAAAGTCTTGCTTATTACTTGTAAGGAATATCTACGGTATGAAACAACGCATCCAAAGGGAGGCTTCAATTATCAAGTACCATCACGACATTATCTCTACAAATCATCATTCCAAGCACTTCGCCTTTTATGACTCTTATTTGAGTATTCCTTGTATGGCTTTACTTCGGTGAAACTCATCTGTGTGTTGCTCATCAGTGCTTGTGTTGGAAGCTTCTCCATTTGTTGCTTCAGTAGAGCAATCTTGTCGGAAAAGGAGCGCGGTTCATTCGGCGCGAAAAGCGAGCCCCAATTAGCATGCCATGCCCTTGCTGCATCAGTTTCACCTTTGACACTAAATTGGATGTTAGAGATTGCAGGACATGTGTTAAGGAATTCAAAGTGCACATCATGTGCACAAAATTCTACAAAATTACAAAGGATCGCAATGACTCACCGTGATTCCCAATTCTGGGCATCGGCAACAAAGTTGTGCTCCGTCTTATCACACTGATGCCTTGAAGTCATCGTTAGATCGATATTGACCAAAGGAGAGTCAAACACGAGCAATGAACTGAAAGTAGGATTATCTTCGTGGGAGTTACCAATTTTTTGGTAACTCCCACGAAGATTCATACAAAAAGGAAGAGCCTCCATAGTGATAGAGCTTTGGTTACACCACCTCAGAGATAATAAAAGGAGTGATTTATAAAGGAGTGACCTCAGCATGAGAATAACTCTTCCTTTCATATCAGCATCAATTTTATTATCATTTGGGTCACTTCTTCTTGTACGTGGCTGTCCTAATCAATGTTCAAGAAATGGAGAATGTACTACAGACTCAATCTGTGATTGTGTCGATGGATTTACAGGTGGTGATTGTTCAATACGACAGTGTCCGGAAGGAGTAGCATTTAGCGATGTTAGTATAGCAGACGACACGGCTCATCAGAGTGCCGTCTGCTCTAATCGAGGTACTTGTTTGGACGGAGAGTGTTTGTGTACTGAAGGCTTTACAGGCATCGCGTGTGAGCGTACAACATGTAATAATCATTGTAATTTTAACGGCCGATGTGTATCAATGAATTTTTTGGCAGAGAATACTCGTGATCACGAATCACAACAATATACTTACAATCAATGGGATGGAGACAAATTATATGGCTGTATTTGTGATGAAGGATACGAAGGCTACGATTGTTCACTTCGTACATGCCCAAAGGGTGACGATCCATTAACAACAACCAACTCAGATCAAGAGGTTCAATTGCTGAGATGCATTGCAGACAATTCTTCCGGTGGTAAAATGATCTTGTATTTCGATGGAAAGCCATCATCAAGTATACCAGTGGACTCCTCGACCACAGCTCTCAAGCATTCATTGGAAACCATATCTGTAATAGAGGAGGTTGAAGTATCATACTCAGAGGGGAGTTTACTCTGTCGCAACGACGGCGTTCACAATATTGTTAGCATTACATTCACCAGTACTATGGGACCACTTCCTCCTCTCGTGGTTGAAACATATGACATGGAATCTTCGTCAGTGGAGGCCGGGTCTCTATCCCTTTCCACACCATTCACAGGGCCCAATTCAGATCTGTATGCAGATGGGGATAAGTTTGGTATATTGACAGGTGACTCTGCAGTGACTATTGAGTCGTTTGATGTTCACATGGCCGCGGTGACCGAGACTGTTCAAATTTGGATACGACATGGGAATTATCCGGATTATCCTAACACAAACACGATGACCAA
>Ga0075437_14243_pt1 | contig 11885 bp, 9 predicted proteins | sample MintriMetagenome_FD_74266 | JGI IMG/M metagenome (GOLD analysis project Ga0075437, IMG submission 74266) | Marine eukaryotic communities from Monterey Bay, USA to study complex ecological interactions - Minidiscus trioculatus and... | ecosystem: Environmental > Aquatic > Marine > Unclassified...
ACTTGGGATCATCGTCCTTCTTGACCAGCATATCCATATCGTAGCTGTCTTCCTCATCATCTTCATCATCATAGAGACCAGTGACAGACTCAAGGACATCCTCAAACTTCTCAATTGGTTTTGCTACGGCATGGCTTGTTTCCTAAATGGTATATCGTAAAACAAAAGTTTTGTAGAAGAGAGAAGGGGTAGTGTTTTGTGAGCTATAATGAATCCAACAAATAAATATAAAGGAAATTGTAGGAGGTAGGTATGCATACATATCTTCATCTTCAGTGAACTCACCTCCGACAAGGCACTTGGAATAGCACTGAGTAGTACTAATGCTGCCGACGCTAAAACTTGGAGTTTCATTGTTGATATGTTCCTATTGCAATTATCTATACCTATCTTATCTAGATTATGAGTGATAGTAGTATGATTAGTAAAAAAGATCTTTGCTGTCTCCTTTTCTCCTTTAGATTTTAGAGAGATTTAGACGCTTGGCGTATCCTTTTTTAAACTCAAGGGTAGCTGATCATAGATACCTTCTGATAAAACATTGAACTAAGTACTCAAGATTGCTACCCTCATTTGGGAAGCTCTCCCCCCCAAAAGATATGGTATCCTTGTCACTTGCATAAGGGCATTGAATAGGTCAGGGAATAAACTCGTATAAACTTGTATACTTTCTAATGAGCAGACTTTTCTACTTGACCGCTATTGAACTATTTTAGCCCGGACTTTTGTCTATGCAAACAGAGAAGACAAGAGACGACTCGTCGGTCACAATCTATATAGTCAGAGCAGTATTACCATCTACTTTCCTGCCAATTGCCTAATATCATCCCCAATTTGCTTTCTCAAACTTAATGCAAACGTGCCGTGTCCTCCATTCTCTTTGAAATGTGTTTGCACAGCCGCTTCGTATTCCTTCCTAGAGCCAGAGTGGCAAGTAGACAGAGCCTCTGCATTCCCAAGTGCTAATACACCACAATCATATCCATTTTGTTGTTGAGGTGCATTACATTCAAACACCTCTACATCTTTATTAACATCCTTCGGAAGTGATGTACCGAGTACCTTTTGTAACTTCTTTGCAACTGCTTGACAAGCCGTTTTGTTTAATCCACTACTTGAATCAAAGTGATAAAATCCTTGTTGAACCACTCCATTAGATTCGTTGTTCTTACATAATAAAGTATTGACTTCCCATAGTAACATACTCCAATGATTGCCACCGCCAGGACGAGTAAATGCCAGCCTCGATGCTCCGAACTGATCTGATATAGGTAAAAAGATCCTTTTCCTTTGTGGAGCATTTGCTAATTGAGGTAGTTTCCACGATGCAAATAAATTTGATAGCTCGTCTTCATAATCTTCATCATCTTCAGTCAGTTGATGCATTAGAAAAGAAACTACTGATCTGTGAATATTTCGTTTGTTTGTAATGTCGTGTGATATGTATTGTAGATGTATGTTATTGCAATATGATATGTATTAGAAGATAGATTGTATGATATTCATAATGAGAATAATAGATTTATCAATCGTATATTATTCTCATTCATTTATAGATATACTTACGGATCTAGAAATAGATCTTCCAACTGATTAGTACTATCTTCTCTTTGACGCTTTTGGCCTCTCTGATCATCATTAGCTTTGGGTAATGTATCTTGTTTCTGCGTTTGTTGCTGCAGACGGGTCATTTGGAAGTTAATCACTGCGGTTTATGAAGATGAAGAGAGACGATACTGACTCAAGTTAGTGCATACGATTTGCAAAGACAATCAATGAAGATACTAAGGCCAAATGAAGCACTCAGATACTGACAGAATAAGATTTAAAAAATACTAACACGGACTTTCCAGCGTCATTTAGCCACTCACTCCTTGAGTCTAATAACTCAAGATCGGAAGGATAGATGATGGCATCGTTGTAGTTGATCATCTTGGCTGGTAGTCAAGTATTTGCCAATCGTAGTGCATCGATTGAGAGGTACGTATTGTTGGGGGGGATTTTGGTAGGATTCGTGAATGATATTTTGGCGAGTTACTTTCCTCATGGCGAGTTTACTTTCCTAGAGACCATGCAAGTTGCAAGCCGATAAAGAATATAAGAGGCCCCAAGTTATATATGTTGTGGTTCTAATGGGAAACTTAAGCTGCAGTTTGGATCTAATACCTATAATTATCTAGATTTGATCATATATTTAAGACGGCCTCTTCTACTTTTCTAATAGCCACTCGCGACTAAGAGCGAACCTGAGATCTCTCGTTTAGTAACCAATGATGATTCATCGAGATATATATTTCTCATACTTTCGAATGTTCGTCTTCTTCTCACACATGAATCTGACAAGTCACTTTGATCACCGCCTCTTAAATTTACCAGCTCTTCGCGAATGATTTTGTACCACAACTTCATTTGAGGACGCGTAGTTATACATCTATCAAAGCTACTATCAAGCATACCTACAATCCTTTCGGGCCACTTCTCATCTACGATCGGTCGAACGTGCTCATCAACTACTTCTGTTATGAGCTGTCTTCTTCTCTTGATATGACTATATGCCGTTTGGTTCGACAAGATCTCCCAGAGTATGATACTGGAAGTTGTGCATATAATGAGTATAAAGATGAGATAGTTCTGTTAGTACATGTAGTTTGCAAAGACAGTAATATACTATAAAACATACAAGCATTAACTTTCCTGAATGAGTATACATCAACTTTCAAGTTGTATGGCTGGCCAATGAGACATTCAGGAGCCATATACCGAGGACTACCGGCTCCACTCATATCAAATGTGTCAGTATATGGGTCACCATTTGCAGGCATGATCCTTGCAAGGCCAAAGTCAAAGATTCGAACATCACCTCTAACATCGAAGCCTACGTTGGCAGGCTTCAAATCTCGAAATATGATACCATTTGAGTGAAGATAGGATATGGCTGCTGATATCTGAAAAGCTAAGAAAAGAAGTAGAAGTTGTTGGTCATTGAAGAATCCTTCTAATATGATGAACATACTCATACTGATAAATAACATACCTATATGCAACTTAGTGTCCATTATCTCTTCCTTGCCCACCATTCCTTCTCCCTTATTGAACGGGGCACTAAAGCTTCTCTTCAAACTAGACATACGTCTATGCTTGGAAGTGTTTCTCCATCTTTTCATTCTTGAATCAAGTGTATCAAACAGACGGTCAATGACCAAGAAGTATCCTTTCGGGCCATTTTCAAATGCTTCTGCACCGCCATGAGATATACCCCGAAGCTTGATAATGTTTGGATGTACCAGTGATGCTAGGAGCTCCGCTTCAAGGGCAAGATCACTGTAACGAGAATGTGATGAGCATGTAAATGAAAGATTATAAAACTAGCAAAGCATTCTTCTTACTTACCTTGCAGCTTGGATATATGACTCTGGATCATTATCTCTGTGATATGTCTCCTTGATATGCTTGATGGCATACCTTGCTTTGTTTGTATCTCTATACTTCTCTTTTTTCTTTATAATTGACCGCTGATCATCAAACTCGTCGGGCTCAGCATCAGAGTTATGTCGATTCCCTGTGATGGGGGGTACAGCAGTGGATAATGTAATATCTCCATTCGCATCTATAGTAAAGGAGTTGTTCCGAGGAAAACTGTTCATATGTAAGTTAAATGATTCAACTTCAAATACAGATGAATATTCACCTTGTCCTAACAATTTTCCAGCTTGTGCCTCATCACGTTGGAAAGATGCAACACAATCCCTTGAATCATAAACTTTTAAAAGACTCTTTGGTAAAGTTGATCGGAAGTACTTCTTCTTTGATTTAGCTGCCTCGACAGCACACCTTTGTGTATGTTCATCAATCTGTGATATAGTATTATCTTCGCCGTCTGATATATCAATATGTTGAGATGACAAGGATGATAGAGTAGATGACTTTCTAGAACTCAAGTAGGAGCTTTTACGAGTGATTGTACGAGCTCGATGTTTATTACTGGTTGTCTTTCGAGATGAGATTAAGAACGAACTTGATAAAGAGCTTCTGAATGAGGCTAGTCTAGTCGGCGAACTTCTCTTCTTCTTGGTAATAGTTAATAATTCACCATTTGATGCCGTTGGGCAGCTACCAGAAGAATCTGATGGGGGTACAGTATTGCAATTCACATCATCTTCATTCTCTTCTTTATGTTCATGAGACGTTGGCGACGACGGCGAAAGGTAGTTCTTCTTCTTTGATACAGGGACTCCAAACAAAGCATTGATTTCTTTATCCAGTGCATCTTTATCCTCGTTGTCAATTGCTAGTTGGATGGGCAGTAGGCCATCGACATCATTTGTTTCAACTGTTGTTGCTGTCGTTGTCGTCGTCCGCATAGGTATGATAGGGTGTGCCAGCTTATTGTGTACTGACTTGTTGATATCATCTTTAGTGGTTAGTACCGCTGTTTGTGAGTATAATAGTGTAGTGGACATGTTGTACTTTTATTGCCGTTGATGTTATATCGAGAGTTGATTGAGAGGAATTTTATTGCAATGTTGATTCAAGTCGATTGCTTGAGATAATGGATATTGAATGGGTTCTCGGCGACATGCTTGGTATTGCTTGTGATATAAGAAGTGTCTATCTCGTGGCTCTTGCTTATATTAGATGATTGATATTATCAAAATGTTCAACATCAAACAAGCAAGATCATCAAATAACAAAATCTGGAATTCTTCTTAGAAGAGAAGCTGGGGCACAACAATTATTTCTATTGTCTCCAACAACTGCCCAAAACGACTACGAGTCTTGATTTTGGATGGTGCAATTTGTTGGGATACTCCATCCAGCTTTGAGCTGCGATGCCAGTTTCATTGAATTGAACTGTACCAATTCAATACTATGGTAGACTACAAGTCTAAAATCAAGGGAGGAAGATATATACAACTCTGTTTCTCCTAAGTACAAATACAAATACACGGAGTTGCGGGGACGATAAACTAACTAACTAACTAACTAACTAAAACTAGTTTAATTGTCTGTGTCAAGGTGTCACTATCTCTCTATTCACTATCACTACTAGTTTCATCCTCGTCTTGATCAGATTCAGTTTGACGAGCCTTCTTTTTTGATGATGTTGATTTGGTTTGTTTAGCAGCATCTGCCGGTTTCTTATCATCGAACACCTGTATGTTCAAAGCAAAAAGTAAGCATACATAGTTGCAAGATACAAGCTTTACACTACACTTCTTTCACATACCTTAACGGTGGACACAATATTTCTAGTAAAGTATACAATCTCAGCCATTAAATCATCCGTGTTGGTAATGACAAGACTATCGTCTTTCCAGAACTCAGATACAGGACGCTTAAACTCGGAAACAACCACAGATAAAGGTGTTGGCTTGAAAGCATCTGGTCTCCAAAGCATTGCAATAACATCAGGAGCAAATTCATTATAGAAGAAAACCGCATACTCGCTATATCTTGATCGAAGTGCATTAACAAGCGACTTCACTGGCTGCCATTCATGCTGTATTGTATTGATAAATGTATATGAAGAATGAGCAAGAAGTGACCCAGGAAAACAATTTATCAAAAAGGATATATACTCACGAGGGTATCCTTTTCAAGGACCAAGTTCTTAAAGTGCTTCTTTCTCAACTCTTTTGGCCCAGCATACCTCTTCTGGAGACTCTTTTCAAATGGAGTACATAGTCCATCCTTTTCAGAAAAACTACAATCAGCACTGGTTGATGAACAACAAGAGTCTGTAATGAAACTTGAGTCGACCCTGAGGAGTGCACTGTATGAGGTAAGTGACTGTGAACTCTCTTGGAAGGCAGCTATCCAATCATCATCTCCAGCGTTTCCTCGCCTGATACATGATGTTAAGTGGTCATATGAGCATTTGGCAAGTGCGGCTGCCCGACAAAGTACAACCTTTTCAGGTAGCGCGGATGTGATGGTCGGAGTCCATATCTTTTCATCTGCATTTGCAGATATCGTCTGTTCAGAGCTACCATTCTCTCCTACCACTTTCGACCCGGCCATCTCTTCCACACCATCATAATCAGCAGGAGAAATGAGATACATCGCTGGTCCTTTGTTAAGATTGGGACCACGGACGACAGCAAACTGAGCATTTATCAACATACGATCATGAGAAGTAATATGACTTTGTGGATCTACAATCAGTGGCTCCCTATTGTTGAAATGACGTTCAAGGTGAGAATGTTTATTGAGTTTGGTGCAAAACAGAGCAAGAAATATGACCAAGTTTCACACTACCATATCATAACTTACCTTGCCCAATCATGCGATGAAAGCAAATGTAAGAACCTGAGAAACCCAGCAACAACCGTTGAAGGTGGAGTATCTACCGATCCAACCTTTGAGTTGGACCTTTCAGTTGTACTTTCTGTGTATATCTTGGCCACAATAAGTTCGATAGCCTCGTGTGGTATCATATCCGATAGCATATGCGAAGCCACCCAACGACGAGCCAAACGAACCACAGACGATGCCGATGGATGGCGTGTATGCACCGCATGAATTAAGGAATGATGCATCACACCCCTTACATGTCGATTGATCAAGCTCTGTGTATATCATAAAGTCAAAGAAGAAGAACAGTTTACTGTGAGACTTGAAATGATTGAGAATGAAAAAAGAGACACGATTACTTACCAACTGAAGTGCCTTTGCCTCCAAGGTTGGATTACGAAGACTTCTCAACATTCTCAACTCTTGGTCAGCTCGAACAATGATACGGAATGAATAACCACAGTATCCCAAGTCTAAGTAATTGGTCGTGACATCCATTGGACCGTCAAAACCACTCTCCCCTCCCTCTCTCATCTTTTCAATACCCTCAGCTAGCTGTACAAGCATGGCACACTTGGCTGCGCCCATGGCATTAAGAGACGTTGGCCATTTCGAGCTACCCTCGAAACGGATTTGAATGAGAATGGGTGAGCCTACATTTGCCCCAGATACTTTACGCTTATCAGACGAGCCACCACCACCAAGCTCACTTCCTCCCAGTAGTGGGTGAGGAACAGGTGGGAAGAGTGCCGAGTAACGAAGGCAAGATGAAAGTGGCTCAATTTCATCAATCGATAAGGGCAGTCCCAAGTTGGATACCTTCCGATCTTTACCAATCGAGTTGTCGATGGTAGTCTTGGTATTCTCACGAAGAAAGTCTGCCAACGATTCAAATGCAGTCATGGCATTCTTATGCAAGCCCAACGAGTCAGAGAATGGGGAAGAGTGAGATGATGTAGACGATGATGATACACCGTCAATAAAGGAGAGAATATTTCTCAACTCGAATGAAACTGATTGTGTTTCCTTCTTCTTCTTCTTGCTGCTACCAGTAAAGTGCAACTTGATGATATGCTGTACAATCTTTTCGACAATACCGCCCATGGACCGGTCCATGCCTGCAAACTGAGCATTATTATCATCTCCTTCTCCCCCTTGATTCCAAACGACTGCCCGTACAATAGCACCATCTTGAAATCTACGTAATTGTGCAAACTGTTCACCCCATAGTGCAACAAAGGCCTGTGAACCTTGAACATCTTCCGCAGCTGGGCCACGATCAACGATTCGTCTTGAGTTATTGGGATCAATTCGTATCCCTACCACTAACGATGGCTCTTCTGTATCATCAATCAAAGAATCACGGACAGGTGGCACCAAAGAACTATCTTCACCAAACTCTGATGTATATCCAAATCCTTGACATTTATTACCCCGGATTGGTACTGCGTAATATTCATCACTATCGTCAATAACTTGTGTAGCAACAGCATCACCGTTGCCACCACTACTTTTGGATGAACCACGAATATCACCATTACCACAGGTGAATGCACGAATTGCCGTGGCACGATCACCCAATGCACGCCCTAACACTTCCACGACACCTCGACATACTGATTCATTATATCCCAAGTCGGTTATATCATTTCCCCATACCTCATTGCTAGAACCTCCTCCTTTCCCTTGCTTCTTCTGCTTCCTCTTACCATCACCAGTCTTTATAGTAGAAGACATAATGATAGTATTCAACGGCACCCGAACATAGGCATCATATCTACTCCAAAAACGATTTGTTTCTAAAAACAATTTATTAAATACACCACCACCCACACCCAAACTATCTTCGTTTTGACCATGTATATATCGTAAAGCGGCATATGCCTCACACCGACTTTCACGTATAAATGAAGGTGATAATCGTGCCATATAATTAATTGTCATGGTTGGATCTAATAATATTGGACTATCATGATGTGTATTATTTGATATTGATGATGATGTTGCATTGGTAGTAGTGGAGGATGATGAAGTGTAGACTGCTTTATAACATTGGAGTAATGTCTTGGGTACTTGTTCATTTATTGATCCACGAATATCATCTAAGTACAACTTGGCCTGATTACAATGTAATATAGTTTGTACCTCATTCCTTCCATTGGTGGGTATTACGAATGCAACCTTTTTCTTCATTTTCATTTCCTTAACTGTAGTTGCATCCAATGTGCCACCACTACCACTACCACCTGTTGTCGAAGTGATGGAATCTTCACCTAACCAATCATTATCACTATACCATTTCATAAATGTAATGAAGGCTTGTAAACTTCCCATCCTTTTACCAATAATTTTCGTCCTATACAGGTAACACAATAATAAACTTAATGTAGTAGTAGTAAAGGTATCATGACCACGTAACAAACCACGTTGTTGACTCCATACTTTTAATAAGATTAATGTTTCATGAAATGCAGTCGTAGTTGTAGTACTTGAGGTGGAAGAAGTTAGTGTTGATATAGTAGAAGATATCAAATTAGTAGTGAATACCAAATGTATATCTTCCGCTAATGAATTTGTATAATGTGGTGTTGAATTTGATATGGTGGCAATATCATTATTATTCTCGGCATGTTGTTTGGTATTGGTAGTTGTGAGTAGTTGACGATTATTAGATCGATTTGGTAATAATCTTGATCGGGGTATCCAACTATTCCATTCACTTCCTGCTTCTTCATCGTCACTACTACTACTACTACTGAATTCATCACTCATATCATTATTAGAAGAAGAACTTGATTCGAGCTGCAATTGACCATTCGTAGGCTTGACACCAAAGATTAGTCGGATACGAAATCGCAACTTATTCTTATTCTTGCTCTGTTTCTTCTCTTCATTATCACGCTTCCTCTTCTTCTTGCCTCCCTTACCTTTATCCCCTCCTTTACTTCCTCCCTTTCCCTTGCTGTTTCCACCACCATTATCCTCAGCATCATCGTCAACATCAAGTGGAGGAGTTAATAACAAACCAACCTTACGAACATCACCATAAACATTTGTTAAATGTACCGATCCTACTTTATTACGATGTTTCTTCTGTGATAATTGCTTTGCAATGTGGATTGCTAATATATTCCTTTTCTGTTTTTGTATATATGAGGAGTTGTTTGTGGTAGTATGAGAAAGAGAGGGATGGGAGAGTGCGTTGTGAGAAGTTGAGTGAGCATATGATGTGCAACTTTTGAGGTGTAGCAATGTAGAGACAATAGACAATAGAAGAGAGAAACTTACATCAGTATAACGATGGTTCAAATAGTCTTTACCCCCTACAAACCCCTCATCTCCCCCCTCATCCTTTCCATCATTATCAGCATTAACTAAAACAGCTAAATCCAATACCGGCAATACATTACCATTACCATGAACACTAGTTAATCCTGCATTATATAAATGTGCAAAACTACCAATTGGTATAATTGATAAAGATTTACCTCCATTAAATGGGAATGTATAGGAAGTTAATGGATTGGTAGAGGATGATGATGGTGAAGTGGTAGAAGTTGTAGAAGAGGTAGTGATGGATTTGTAAAATTTGTCAGATAGCAATGGCACTCTATACTTGTTTCCCCCTCCCTCCACACTGCTACTACTACCACTGCTATTGTTGTTTGGTAACAAGGCAACACTAGGCGATAATAAAGTCTCATCCAACGAACTAATAATAGATGATACATTTGATATATAACTTCGTACTGTATTTGACCACTTTGCTTCAATTATACCACCATCTCTTCCCCCTCCTCCACTGCCATGGTCTAACGAAGGATGAACATGTAATACACTTTCATTTAATAATTCATTAATTTGCAATCGTAGTTTATTATTGCGGGCTAGTGTTTCGGTGTTTGTATTTGTTGTTGATGTATTGGTAGAAGATGACGATGATTTTGTGGTAGAAGTGGTTACATGTTGTGATGCTGCCATTAGGACTGTATCCTCTTCTTGCTGTTGTATTGCCGGTGGCATACTTCCTTGCTTTATGCTTTGGTTACTATTGAACTGCGTCCCTCTATACTATCGTCGTTGTCATCCCTATCATCGCAATTCGTAAATTTATTGGTTTTGCATTGACTTCGTCAAATATAGGTACATTGACCTAAACTTAAACTATCAACCTAAATGAAGTGTAAACATAGAATCTCAAAACGAAAAAGAGAAGTGGCACGATATATAGTGTACACGGCCTATTGTGAATAGGGAGTAGTATGTAGGTAGTCAATAGGCTGTGAAATAACCCTTGCATTCAACAAGCAGGCTCAACAAGTTTTGTAGAACTCGTGCTGCTACTCTCTACGTTTAGGAATGTATGGTCAATGTCAATGGTCGGATGCGGTAGGAAATTAGGATACTATGTACTCATAGCACTTTAGTATAATGATATTTAATGGGTCGCCATTGTGTTTGTTACTGACAGTGTATCTTATGTTGAATCTCTTTAAAGTATTGCAAAGATTCCCAGCTTTCAATATCTATCTATCTGGCATTAAAAAAGGTTTACAAACACCGATATTCAATCCCTGTCCCATTATATAGTCTCCATCATTCATCGCCATTACTAATCCTTGAAAGTTTAAATATCTTCATCACTGCTATAAAAGAAATGAAACAATATCGCCAATAAAATACCAACTAACGGGACATATAATGTCGCCATTGAGGCATAATTTGTAGGTTTCCAATCTGGAAACAAGTCTAAACATAACCCCCATGTTTCATCTCTCGCCTTATCAAGATTTACTGCCGTAGTAGTAGTTGCAACAACCTTATTTAAATCTTTCCAAATATTAGTAATCCATCGTTCAATAACTTTTGATTGTTCCATATCATCAGTACCACTAGCATCGGCCTTACCCAATTCACCAACATGCACTGCACCCACACTCGTTAATGCCTTATGTATAGTCGTTGGATTTTGAAAGTATGTAGTATAATGACTATCACCCAATCCCAATAATGCAAAGTGTACACCATTTAAAAAATTTAATGACTTGTCTTCACCTAATAATATTTCATCACATAATTCACGGAATTTACGTGCACCTAGTGGTGCTTGACCGACACCGTAGGAGGAACATACTATTACTACTAACTTTGTCCATTTTGCTTTTTCAACTTCTAGGAAATCGTCAAGGTGCATAACTCGTGAGGTGGTGGACGATAATTTGGTTGGTATGAGAGAACATATCTCTTGAGCGGCACCCTCGGAGTTACCCGTTTGTGAGCCATAGAGAACGAGTACTTCCTCTGTTGTGTTATTGATGGTAGATTGGTCCATTATATAAGTTAGAGGCCAATATAGAGCAAAGATAGTTGATGCTTTTAGCGTGGTGGAAATACACTCTCATAAAGGATACCGGTGTTTCTTTATGTCATTTGCCATCAAAGTTATTGTCTGGGTACGATAGGTACAAATCTACTGTACTTATGTCCTTGCTACTACAGTTTAGTTGTTGAGCAACATGGTAGCTTGATAGTAGTGCGCCTCTTTTATATATGACTTAATAATTACTTATTGCATCAATAACAATTATTAG
>Ga0075437_13722_pt1 | contig 11851 bp, 7 predicted proteins | sample MintriMetagenome_FD_74266 | JGI IMG/M metagenome (GOLD analysis project Ga0075437, IMG submission 74266) | Marine eukaryotic communities from Monterey Bay, USA to study complex ecological interactions - Minidiscus trioculatus and... | ecosystem: Environmental > Aquatic > Marine > Unclassified...
AAGAATGCATTCAAGAGGTGTATACATCGCCACCGCTAATTTAATTGCAACAACTTCTTCCTCCACAGCAACAACAACTTCCCTACCACTCCGTCTATTACGTCCCTTCTCTTCCGTTGCTACTGCTAATACTAATTCTGCTACTACTGCTACTAACTTCATTTCCTTATTATTAATCTTTCCCTCGTTATTTGAGCCAGCTTCTAATATACCAAACAAATTAGGTATGCTCAATTCACTCAATTGATTCTCAGCAACACTTAACTGTAATGCACCATCCGGTGTATCCTTAGAATATTGTATGATGGATCGAGCATCAATTAAATATGATGGTAATAGTTGTATAGCACGGTTGGCACGATTTGATGATAGTTTACTACCACCTTCCCCAGCAGCGTTAGAGCACGAGGTAGTACTGAATTCTCTAGCGTTAGATTTGTTACTCTTTTTATATGCTGTTGAGAATCGTCGTACCTCTACGGGAATATAGTCATCATCACTTTGTAAACTACTTGAACTTGATGCACTTGAACTGATGATACTAATACCACGTATTGATGATGGTATAGTTATAGAAGCAGGGGATTTTTTCTTATTAAGGGATGAGAAAAATCTTGATGGGTTTGTAATTCTTGATAGTAGACCCTTGTTTGCATTATTGGATGATGATTTGGAGGTATTAAATGCAGTCATTTTAGTATTAGTAGCAGTAGTAGCAGAATTAGTATTAGCAGTAGCAACGGAAGAGAAGGGACGTAATAGACGGAGTGGTAGGGAAGTTGTTGTTGCTGTGGAGGAAGAAGTTGTTGCAATTAAATTAGCGGTGGCGATGTATACACCTCTTGAATGCATTCTTAGTATATTAAATATAATCTACCAATGACGATACATAGCAATGACGAACAATAAAATGGGCGTTGTTGTAGATAGGCGTTAGTGCCGTCGCTTTGTTTCCTCTTCCACTTCCGCTGTTTTGAGATGAAGTTTACCCTTGGGGGATCCTTAGATTTCATCTTTTTGGGTTTTCTTGATTTTTTTTTTGTGAATTTCAGGGTTTGTTAGTAGCTTATTAGGGGAAATTACTACCCCCTCGAAAGGGTATGTGGACCCCATGGGTTCTAAATCTAAGAAATGCAATCGATTCTACTCACTCACGCGAGTAGAAAGTGGCACGTGGGAGAAAATACCTTGCTATATTCATCGAGTAGTGTTGATTGTAATGTGTAAAGTATGCAATTCGACAGTCGACTTAGTAATGGGTATTACGAAGCTTTAAACATATGCTAGAGAGTGCAGATTGCATCTAGATGATCTAAGATAACATACATATGATATCATCTACTCATTTTGCTCTAAGACTAGTAGATTATACGTCAATAGTTATTCTCTTTTATATTTATGTAATACACAGTACTTTATCATGCTTCGGCTTGTTGTTGTTGTCGTAGTCGCTCTTGCTCTGCAAATACTACATCGTCATGTTGTTGTTGTTGTGTTTGTTGATTTGATTCGTTTTGTAGATTGGTTTGTAATAATGCCTTGATCATTTCACCCTCCGGAGTGATTGCATTTGTCTGTTTAAATGAATCTTCGAATGACAAATGCTCGATCTTAATCATTTCTTTAATTGCCTCGTCAGTCTTAATATACTTCTTCTTCTCCAAGAATGGTATCGTCTTGAGATTAGACTCGGCATCATCGTCGTCTAACTCTCCATACTCGTCAATAAACTTTGGCAATGAGAAGATCTTACGTGCCATGAACTCGTCATTGACATGTGGTTCCTTACCAGACGTCTTTGTTAGTGCGGACAACAAGATCTTACCATGCATGAGAGCAGTCGGCTTGTATCCTGTTGCCAGCTCGGCTTTGTACTGTTTCAATGGCTTGTTACATGCTGCTTCCAAGCCGTCTAATAACTCCTGCTTCTCCACAGTACTAGCTTTGTTTGATGTATTTCGGATGGTATCTTGTAAAGCTTTGTAGTCGTCGTCGTCGAACACTTTCCTTGCATCTTGAATCATCTTGAATAGCTCGTCAAGGAAGAGTGAGTATAGACGAATACGAGCTGATCCCGAGACACGGTTCATATTCTTCTTCTTCTCTTCATCAGTCTCTAGCTCACGAAGTATCTCGATTGCCCAGATATTGAAGCGTCGTATTGTTGCTGAGCAAGCAATTGCACGCCATGTTCGTCTTGCCTCTCCAACACATGTCTTGGCAATCAATGCTGCCAACTGTACGAAGTTCTCACAGCGTTGTTGATGGTGTGAGTGGATGGCGATGTACCTCCAAATTCCATCAAGAAGAGGAGTAAAGTCGAAATTTCCCCAAGTTTGTGTATCTACATTACCTGTCAATATTATTGAATAGAATAACAAATGAGATAGTATAGAGAAGGATAGCATAATACACGAGTTCTTCTTCTTACCATTCTCATCTAAATCGAATAGTCTTACTACTTGTGGCATAGCTGCCATCTGCTCAATACACTCCCAATGCTTTTTGTTAGTAAGAAACGGATCTTCAAGTACTTTTTGCCACTTGGTATTTGCTGTAATGGTTGACATTGTGTCTTTAACGTTCAATTCGAGTAGGTCGGCCGATGTGTCGAATAGAGAATGGTGTATGCCGAGCGTTGTACTTTCTGGTGTCCCGGTATATGTGTAGGTGGCAGGGGTAAATTGATTGACAAACTCACCAGTATCACTATCTACAGCCGCTGCATCACCCTCGTATTCTTCATTGTAATGCACTAGCATCTTGCAGAACTCCTTGGCAAGTGTAGGATCGCCTCCAATCATGTAGTGTAGTAAATCATCACCCCACCAAGTACTCAAGATGTGAGTTCTCATATTGTTGATGTATTCATTTAAGAACATTTCGGGTAGTCTCTGTTCGAAGAATGCTCGATCTACACCACCCTCTACCCCATTAACTGGTACTGTCTTGACTTCTTCTAAGTATACCTGGAACTCATCCTTGTCTTTCCATCCACCAATCTGTTGGCCATATGTTGGCGAGTCCTGATTGGTATCCTTCTTCGTCATTAGGTCATTAGCTTGATTATACATGATGACGGCTCTTTCTGCCATGAACTGTGCACCTTGACCGTAGGTATTCTTTCCAAAGTGAGGATTGTTTTGTAGAAGGAACCTCCAGCTCTTGTTGAATGCACAGTCGAAGAAGGCTCGAAGGAAGAGTAGCATGATATAGTATGTTGGAGATGTGTCGATGGTGGCATTCTCAATGGTGATTGAATCAAACTCCTCGGGATTGCAATCCTCAATTGCCGCATCTACTGTGGTGTTATTGACGGCAGGCTCGGCTTTCTCGTTCATCAAGGAGAGGACAGTACAGGCAACCTTACACAAGTATCGTTGTTGTTTGTAGTGTGTCTTAACGACGACAGCAAGGAAGTATAAACTAGCCCAGTTATCAATTACAATAGCTGCCACAGCAATCATCTGTATGTAGTAGAAGAAGATTGAAGTAGAAGAAGAAGGGTTGTTAGTATTATAGAGTATTGTAATGCATAGAAGAATGGAGTGTACTTACCGACTGCCAACGAGACCAGGTAGGTTCTTGGATGCCTCTAGGAGCCTTGAAGAAAAAGGTAGCCAATGATTCAACCTCATCTTCGTCATAGGTTTCAATCTTCCCCACCTCCGTCATGAAACCATCAAAAGCTTTACGCATAGCCTTCTCTCCCTTCTTTATCCAATACTTGTTGGTTAACATAGCCTTCTTAACCTTGTCAAAGATATCATCCAAGAACTTGATGCCTCCAATTTCACGTAGAGCAGCACATAGCTTTGATACAGCATATAGTAACTGCCCTGGACATTTCTTGCCATTACCTGGAGCACCCGTTGTCTTAACTGTTGGATTCTCAGCCATCTTCTGCATGCCATGTAGAGCACAGTTTGCTAGCTTGCCATCCTCAGGCATAACCTCAATCCTCTTCAACTCTGGAACAAGGTCTTGAATCTTGGCACCGCCGCCACTATCACCAGTACCACAATGAATGGTTACATTTACACCGTGGCCAAGAAATCTCTCAGAAACAAGCTTGATTGCCTCGGCTGCCTCTTTCCTGCTATGTCCAGCGGCGTCGATACTTGGACAGAAAGTCTTGATAGTCCTACTCTTTGGCTCGTCCTTGTTGCCATTCTTCCACCCAGACCATACTAATACGATGACAAAGTGCTCCTGACCACTACGCCAACCATGGTCACAGATGATAGCCATTAATGTAGCTCCGTCAATCTTGATCTCGTAGAGTGTCTTCATTAGGCAGTCGGTTGCAAATAACATCTCATACGTCGCCAATGTCCGACGTGACGGAGTGAGCTTGGAAAGTTGTTCCGCTGTAATCTTGAACTTGATGTCGTGGCATAATGCCTTGATTGTCATGGCGATGATCATTTCCAATGCCTCGTCACTTCCACCATAATTGTGTAATGCACCAGCAGTAATGATTTTCAATGCCTCGGGTGATAGAGTACACTTCTCAGCGTCGACGAGATTTTGCAACCTTGTAATAATGTGACTACTTTCAATGAGCTTGTTGAATCTACTGGTCGCAATAGGCTTCGTGCCGTTCGGTGTCCAGAGCATACTAGCTCCATACTTGAACGGCTCCCAAATTCTCTTCTTTCGTGTTTTGGCAGACTTTTCATTGTCAATCTCGGGTGGGAGAGGCATAAGGCACGCCTCAAGAGTCTCTAATAGAATGATACCATTAGCCCTTGGGTTCATCCGCAACATCCCTGTCTGTCCACCATTAGCAATGAAGTAGATTGGTTGGGTTGTATCAATCTTTGACTTTGTCTTCTTAGATACCGCCGCCGCCGCTGTATTTGATTGGCGTTGTTCCTCGGCCATCCGACTCTTTAAATCTTCTATTTTCTTCCTTGTGTTACGATAGATGTCCACCCAACCCGAGGCATGATATTGTGCTTCTGCCTTTTGCTTCTCAAGATTATCAAGGGCTTGTTGACAAGTTATCCTCTTCTTCTTTTTGGGATTTGGATTGGCTGACTGATTACTACCAGCTGTACTTGCCCTTGCTGTTGTACCCGATCTATCTGTGCCACTAGCAGCTGTATTTGATCGTGGCTGTGGTTCTTTTCTTGTTGTAACTGTTCTAATAATACTACTACTTGCCGAGCTGATACGAACATTATTTGGAGGAGAACTGGGTGGATTATGGTGTTGTTGCTGCTGCTGTTGTTGCTGCTGTTGTTGTTGTTGTTGTTGCTGTTGTTGCTGTTGTTGTTCCTTCTCTCTCAATCGTTTAGCAGCTTGTTCCTTTTGTTTCTTTTCCTTCTCTTGCTGTTTAATTGCATCCTTTTTGGCCGCCTCTGCATTCTTCTCATCTTGCTTCTTCTTTTCTTTGTCCAACTCGATTATTAATGATAATGCATCTTCCTTGACGTTACTGGGTATATTCTCCCGACACCACAGCAGAAAATTAAACATGAGAGGTACAGCAGCACCTGCAATTGAAGTACTGTCTCTGTATAATGGATGAGTCGAATCAACATCATCTGCACCACATTCTGGATATGATATCGGTCTAAACTCTTGTACATACCCTCCTTGACGTGTAGTCATTTTACGAACCGTGAACATACCAACCTCATTATACTCCTTACCTCTGCCAATAGTTTTACCAATACGAACAAAGAGATGAGCAGTCTCATTTAATTGTGCATTATTAACATCTAAATCACGGTACGAAATACTAAACTCGTTAGACTTATCAATAGAACTATCCTTGAATATCCTCTTTAATAATGCCGCATTAACCTTTGTAACTTCACTTTGACTAGTAATTTCAACTACATGATTAATAGCAGTACTTAATCGTTCCAACGTACAACATATGCCTTGTAATTCTGGATATGCAAGGAGGTGTGCAACTAATGTATGTATTTTCTTGAATCTTTGATTCAATGACATATTATGTGACGAAATGACGGTAACTAACGAATAATATTAACGTATGAACAACTAGAGATGTTCTATACAACCAATATATGAAAGATATAATGCGGAGAGGACAATCCAATGTTGGGTATTGTTTTAATTGCAATTATATTATCAATGAATATATGGGTACTAAATTACCACCCTAAAAAGTAAATGTAACGCTACTCGATGAATATAGCTGGGTATTTCCTACCACGTACCACTTTAGCTCCGCAAGAAGATATAGAGGAAGGCTCAACAATTAGTGGTCGATTACAAGAGGTCCACACTAATTATATCTGGGGTCGACTGAGGGGTTATTTTACTAGGGGGCTACCGTAGAAACGAAAAAATCACGAAAATAAAAATAAAAAAGATGATTCTTAGTGATCCCCCAAGGGTAAAGTTGGTGATTGGTGGTTGGGAGATTTCATGATGAAAACTCTTTAGAGAAGTTGAGGAAAGGTATCTTTTTTTAATTACACCTCGGCCAGCCAATCTAGAACGAGTAGTAGTAGTAGGCTAGGAGATACATCTGCTTTGCATGAGCTGGATATATAGGATCATATTATTATTTACTTCTACTTCTCCGTCTTCTGTTCACTTTGCATAGAGGTATCAGTATCCACCATTAGTTTTGATTAGCATTTCATTCTTCTCATTCTCATTTCTCCCCAACCGTCTTCTCCACACCTCTCCTCAACCTCGAGTCTTCTTCTTTGTCTTGATGCAGTCGACTTTGTGCCCTGCATTCCAATGTTTCACTTGACATTCTTTGCTACAGTACCAAGCAGCTCGGCACCTATGTGGTTTCATGATTGTGAGACACATGATATGCACGAGATGGTTTTGAGACACAAGATGTGCACATATGAATAAGAATATGAAGATAACTTATTGCTCTAGCTCACCTTACACAGCACATCAACTTCGCAACCCTGTCACATTCTGCACAGCAACTCTGTACCTTTGCTTCCAACTTTCGAATGAATTCTTTTGAATGCTCGAGCCCTGGGCCCTTTACATACAAACCACTTTCTGCCACTGACTTACGAGCCCAATACAGAGCTTTTGGGATTGGACTAAAGCCGGGAATATTTATGTTGCCATCGTAGATAGTACGACTTTCATGAACGAGTAATTCTGCAAGTTGAAAGTATGCCATTGAATTTCCTCCGTCAGCGGAGAATTGTAGATAATGCTTTGCAAGGGTAATCGATTGTTCGACACCCCCTTCACCATATTGATAAAGCCATCCAAGTACACATGCTGCCTTTGAAAAGTTGTTCTTTATATCTTCTGGATCACCGACACCGTCCCTACATGCCAGTGTTGCATACAGAAGAGCAGTCTCCCTATCAACATCACCTCCCATTCCCCACCAACACATGGCAGCATATTCTTCTTGACCGTCTTTATATCCTCCTTCGGCCAATTCTTTAACAAGACTTCTCCTTTTCTCTTCAGACGTATCAAGTCCACACTCTCCTAGTTGATGCATTGCTGCTATAATAAAAAGAGAGCACGGATGACCATTAGATGCCCTTGCCCATTTCAATGCTTGTCTCTTGTTGACAGGGATAGCAGAATTCATACCACCATGAAGAAGGGTAGCGTATAAACTTTGTGCTTCGATATTACCTTTCTTAGCCCATTTCTTAATACCATCCGCCCTTACTTTGTCGTTGCTTTATATTCATATGGTTATTCATATGGTTATGTCAGTGTAACATAATGTAATTGGTTGTAATTGGTCGAACCCGTGTAAAAGTAATCCCAAATAACTGGTTAGACATGAATCCATAAAAAGTTTCAAATGATGCACATAATGCACAGACGTAAAAACATATCCTTACAAAGTGTATTCTGCACGACAAAGTGCACATTTGAACTTCTTGTGATCCAACATCTCATTTCCACATGACGCACAATATCCGCCACCACAACAACTCATAAAATGATAGTTTCCTTTTTCTGTAATAGGAATCGTTTCAAGGCATATTGGACATTCCTGCTCCAGCATATACGGGTACAGTTCCAAATGCTCACGGACAACTGATGCAATACGTTGTTCCTCCTCGATTAATGCTAACCGTTCTAACTTATCCGCTCGAGTTTTCTGATGACCTGCCCTCTTCTGTGCATATGTAGTAGAATTGCTATATTGGGGTAGCTGCGAGATGATCTCCTCCTCGGTAGCAATCTCTTTTAGTAGCTGTTCTTTTTCTTCATTCATCTTATTTTGCGTAAAGTTTATGTCCGATATTTTATATAATGTATATATTAGTAACGATGACTTACCAACTCTAATACACAAATATTAATATCAAATGCCGTGTGACAAATCCAACGCGCCCTGTGTTGATTTAGATATTGAGAGATATGTACTAAATGCTTATGTTGAGTTCACCTCTCTCATATATTTTTTCTTTCGTGTTTATGTATGTGTACTCTTCTCACCCTCGTACCCTATGCAAATAGTCGAGGTTAGCAGTATATGTATCTTATATTTTCTTACTTGATTGACAATGAAAACCACAGCGCAGCTGATATCTCAATCAACGGCATTCGCTATTCAACACTACACCAATCGAATCGATTGTTGGTTAAAGAAATCTGAATCTTATTAGCAAACTTCAAAGATACATTAATAGAAACTTCTTTGAGCTACGATACTGAAAGATGAAGAGAATGAGTGAATTGTCGAGATGGTGCAGCTATCTAGTGGATCTCTATCAGTTGTACTTCTAATCTACCTTCGATCTATCTTCAGGCTTAAACGAATCAATAAACTATATATATTCTAGGGTTTGGCTGATCTTCCGAGTTGTTGCAATTTGCAATGACTATAAAGTGAGTACATATCTTTCATTCAAGATTGTCTACTATGTTCATGCCTTGCCATTGTCTATCTAACCGGCCTTATACATGCATTATATCTTGTGTATCTTTTCTTTACATTATAGAAATAAGATATGGGCCACCATACCAACATTATGTGCAATTAGTGCATTAGTTTTAACTTCATTTGCAGCATTTGATTGTAACTTTGTGAAGTTCATCAGTACATCACCACAAGTAACTAATAACGAACAAGCTGGGATATGGAATTATCAATGGTATGATCACAATAAGCATAAGTATACATGTCATGCATACCCTACAAACTATAAGAATGGTATGGATATAACAATTGATGGGTATTGGAAAGCTTCTCGAGTATTTAGTTGTTTGACATTGATATTTGGTTCATTGATATTGGTCATTAACACATCATTATTCGTCTATAGAGTATGTTTCAATATATCATTACCATCACCAGATAATTCAATGTACTTTAAACATCCGGATGGGTATCAAATTAGAAAACAATTAGGAGGTTGGTTATACCTATTAGCATGCATCAGTTCAGCATTAAGTCTTTTGTTCTTGAAGAGTAATGCATGTCAAAACAATACAATATTCAATCTAATGCAGGATCATCAGTGTAAGATATCAACGGGTGCTAAATGTACATATGCTGCCATGGCACTGTACTTTATTGCGGCATCGATGTTGCTTTTAAATGAAGGAAATATAGAAGACGATGATAGGGATGATATAGAAGATGCAAGTAATACAGAACCATTGATACAGGATGTCATATTTGAATGTGAGGTTAGTCGATCAAGCAGTAGTAGTTTAGGAGGGCTCCGTAAAGAGAATCCAATGACGATTAGCGCCATGACTTGGGATCAAGCTCTGGGTAACCCTGACATTAGTGAAAGATCGGGACAGATAGAAGATTCGATGAGAAGTGCCCAAGAGGAGATTACAGTATAATACGAATGATGTTTTAGACAGTGTGGATAGATTTGTATAAGAATATAGATGAGAGAATAGAGTATGGTACGGTGCTTTTAAAGTAGTAGTCTTGCAAAGGTTGGAGACTTTAATAAAACTTTTTTACGCTTGCCCAGGGATCATAATCACTCTCTTCTCCATCCCCGTCATCTTCATTTATTTGCTTAGCCTTTAATCGATCGTCATCACGATCTAGCCTACCTAAATAGCTGACAATCTTTAAGGCTCGATCCAATGCTCCTGGATTCTTGGCCACTTCTCTCGAAGTTGCTCGTTCTGCATACTTACTCAGCGCCCCATCGAAATCACTCTCGTGTGAATGCATATCAAGTGATAGCTCAGTAACCTCTCTAAATCCCCGACTGTCTAATAATTTTCCGGACACCAACGTGCCTCTAAAGTGGATACCACCATCAAAGCTTAACTTTTTATCATTGTCGTCTATGCACTGTTGCAAATAGGATAATACCAATTCATCAATACAGACACCAATAGCCTCGGCGTGTTCACTACCTCCATCACATTCCTCATCGGTATTTTCTTTCTTTAAAACACATCTCATGCTGTCGAGTATATAAACATTGGTATTAGTATCCTTGAATAACCGAGCCACTGCTATTGGTTTGTTATTCTTATTTGATATTAAACTACCCTCACTTATTGATGTTGATATAGATTTTGCAGAGGATACTAATGTATCAGCATCACCCTCTTGTGCGGTAGTTGATGCCTTCATTGCACTAAAAAACTCATCACGTACGAAGACACTTGGTAGATTGTTTGCTGATCTGTAGACTGCTACCCATATGTCATCTTTGTTCGTATTGTCATCTTCTTTTATTAGTTTGGCGTCGAATTGTCTTATATCGTTGATGTCTGCTGGACAGGAAGCTCTAAACCTATCAAAAGGTGATACATATGCATTTGATGACGAAGATGATGCTCCTCCGAAACCTTTACCACTCGACGGAGATGAGAAAGCAGAGATATTGATTGTAGTATAAAGTAACAATAGTAAAGTTGTGAATATCATCATCACTCTTACAATATGGCTATATCACGTACTCCTCTTATATTGACAACAAAGTAAAGTAGTATGTTACCGCCGCATCGCCGCTAGCTGGCTCTCTGCATTGATGGCTTTTATGCTCATGTGCAACTATGGCGAGTAAACGATAATTCAGTACATCATCATTTTCACAGTCACAACTAACATCACGCAGCAGCTAACGAGCTTCTAGAACTATTCCGTGCTTGAGATGAATATTAGTTTAGTATAGATCGTTCTAATATTTATTGCAGTGCTATCGTCATCAAATTATCAATTAGTGATGGTCGAGTGACGCCATGAAATTCCGCGCTCTCATTCAGCATCCCTCTGGCCTGCGGTTCGCGCTAATCTCCAGAATAGTAAGGACTGTAGCGATGACGCATACCATTCGGCGGCGAGATAGACGGTGGGCCTATGTCGAGAAGTAATGTGTATTTAGGTGCTAGGATCCAACCGTTTCATCGCCGACTGAATCAAAAATGCACTCATCTTTTTTCAGATTTTTCCCCTACAGCTCTCTAGCTTATAGAAGCTCGTACACAACCTGAGGTATTGCAATAGGAGAGGAACAGTTAGGGTATCATATCTATCTAATTATTAGTGAATTAGCTGCCGGAGAAGAGATTCGAATTATATTATGATAAAAGTATACATCTTGTGCACATTATTTTTCTAGGTGCAATTAATTATGAATATATGAATATCATATTCAATAGAATCACTAAGAAGTACTACCTCTCCCAATCCTGTGCATCCACTAAATACTTCTCTTCCAATCTCTAATGTAGAAGAAGGTATTGTAATACTATCTAATGCTGTACAGTTTATAAATGCCCATGATCCAATCTTCGTGAGACCCACATTAAACACTACATCTTGCAACATATTGCAATTCTGAAATGCCTTCTCTTCAATCTCAACAACACTTGGATGAAACTGTACACTAACAACATCTTTTGGGACTATTTGTCCATTACTATA
>Ga0075437_12725_pt1 | contig 11838 bp, 12 predicted proteins | sample MintriMetagenome_FD_74266 | JGI IMG/M metagenome (GOLD analysis project Ga0075437, IMG submission 74266) | Marine eukaryotic communities from Monterey Bay, USA to study complex ecological interactions - Minidiscus trioculatus and... | ecosystem: Environmental > Aquatic > Marine > Unclassified...
TTGTAGCTCTATTGATACCGCCGAGCCGCTGCTCTATTTTTATTAATAGGAAGAAGTGGGCAGGTGTGAATTAGTTTGTAGCGTGCTAAAGAAGCAGGCCTTGAAATACTGGGAGAAGTGGGAGAAGTTATACTTTGCAAATCATCCGACACTTCGATCACCTAGTGCTGAGACTTCTCGTGAGGCAGCAATTCGATACAAAGTCGCATCTCGATTAGCCGAACATATTGGTGATATGGGGGACTCAATAAGCAGACACTCGGTTGTTTCTGAATCAACTGGCGAGTATACTTCGACGGATAGGAGGATTCGTGATGAATGCTTGGGATGTGACTTTCCAAACCTAAATTTTCGACCATTTAGACGCAGGACGATGGATGACTACGAAATATTCGTCAGGTTTAGTCAGACAAGTGATAATAAGTTGTTAGCTGAGGGATTCGTCCCATGCTCTTATGAAAGAAAGGAAGGGTACCTCGGAGGAGTTACATTTTGGTCAAGATTACATCTACAGAATTTGGACTTTTCAAATTGGCCACAGTTTGTTGAAGTTACTCGTTTGATTGAAACTTCAGATGAAGATCCATTTAGAAACAACAATGTATTGCGTGACTATATGAATGAATTAACGGTTGTTGTTGTTGGTGTTCACAAGGGTACCTCGGAAGCTAGTCTATCAATTGCCCAGTGTTACTTTGGTCACCATTACTATACTCCATATCGATACGATGGGAGTGGCTATTGCAAGCCAGAAGGCTGGATGTCAGTCAAATCTCATGGTACAGTTGAGACAAGACTGATTCAATATGAGACTTCTGGTGCCCATAGAAACAAATTCTGCGACGCCAGTATGAAGTTTAGCTGGACTAGCCGTGTACAGACTGATCACAATAGCGGAGAAACCTCGACAAAGGAATGTCTCTGGGTGTTGGATTGCATATGTGATTACGAGGACGAAGACTATTATGGTGAAACCCATCGCAGGGAAATGATTTAGTATGGATATGACACATGATATGCACTTGTATTAAGACCTAGTTCTTCTCTATAAAGTACTATCATATCGATTCTCCTAATAACTATTTGCCTATTACACAACTAAATGATACTTCTACTCTCTATGCCACTGGCACTCCATCTTTCATGATGATCTGTTGAGTTTTGTATGGCCTGTCGGAACCATCGGCATTCTGACCTAATCCTCCCTCACACTCCCAATTCCCAGTATTTAGATCCTCGACACACTCCGCCATTGCACATTCCATTGCAACCTCGTCACATTCCTGGACTGTATATCTTGTAGCCTCTCTCCACTTGATTGGAGCATCTGGTGAGTATAAATCACGAACGGCTTGAAAAGTTTCCCTAACAAATAGATTGTGACGATGGATGAGTGGAAGACGAGGATGTTCATACTTAATGTAAGGTGAATCTGGATCGTGAACTCCCACTGTCTCTGCTTTATGTATAAGCTTATCAATCTCTTCAAGAAAGTCATCAATATGAGCAAGTAATGCCGAGCTCGTCTCGGAGTAGTACTTTTCATGTAAGGCAAGCTTGGTGGCATAATCTCCTGTCCGATGGGCATCCATTAATGCTTGCTGTTCATTACTATTAACGGAACTTAATGCATCGTAGAGGAAGATATCCCATACCTATAATATGATATGGTTAAGAAGAGACGAAGATGGAGGTTGAGAGAGACTGGATGCTGGGAATCTCATGCAAAACCTATGAAACATATGCTTACCTCATGAGCTACCTCCCCAGTCCGATAAAATAACATCCTTTCATAACTATACCCCAAATCTAACATATCTTGATTCACCGTGGGAGGTAATAACTTACAATAAGTAGCCGGTGTATCCTCGTCTAGAAAACCATACCGTGCTAATAAATAACTTGGATTATTAACATTTGTACCTGCATAACTTATCCTCAATGGACTACCACTTGGTATATCATATGACGTATAGGCATAATAATTACCATCATTGTCATAACTGGATGTTATTTCGGTATATTCTGATCCATGATTGAAGTAATCGGCTAGTGGGATGATTTTATACTCATTTGTATTCTCATCAAGTATGGCTCTAGTAGACACGATTTGGTATGCCCATTTGACATATGTATTACTACTTTTGATACTTTCCGATAAGAATGGTACCTTATCTAAAGAATCTTTATTGCATAACATTCGTTGTTTATCTTGTTCTTCACCTGCCAAAGTCTTCATTAGCGGTGGGAGGCATAAGAGACAGTAATCAGTCATACTAACTGGAAGATGCGAGTTTAGCGGTTTATGAAGATGAAGAGAGACGATAGTAACTCAAGTTAGTGCATATGGCTTGCAAAGACAATCAAATAAAGATACATAAAGGAGCATAAAGGCCAAATGAAGCACTCAGATATAAAACAATACTAACGCGGACTTTCCAGCATTAGAGAAGTAGCGTGGTAAACTATTCAGCCATTGATACCAATTGCTATCGGTGCCTTTTTGTATTTCCACTAATATCTTGAGCATTAGATAATACCGTTGCAGATCACTCTCATCACCATTTGAATTATTGATGAGTTGCTGTTCAGCCTCATACATTTCAGGTGTGCGTAGTTCATCCATTGCTTTAGAACTACTTAGTATTAAACTTTCTGGTACATATAACACAGGTGAACCAGATGGTGTATCAACATTAATTTCAACGTATACATCTTCACCATTATCAACTTCTTGAGTTAATGTAAATCCATTACACTTTTGGATACCATGTTCATTACCCCATGATTCTAAGTTGTATATGTTTCGTGGCATATCTTCTGATATGTCTAATGCCAACTCTTGTGAATTGTGTAATTCGGCAGCACGTGAGCTGTATAATGTCGCTGTTGGTTGAGGTGTGGCAGAAGCTGCTAGTCCATCAAATGATGGAGTTCCTCCCGATTGAAGTATTGAATTTTGTTTCGGATAGAAACCTCTATCGCTACTTGCACTTGTTGCAACTCCGCCCTCTTGTGTAGAGCGTGATGATTGAAATCCACTACCCGCTCCCCCGAGTTGCATTGATATACTCCTTTCTCCTCTACCATTGTTAGAGGAGCTTCTTCCTTTGAGTTGTTGCAATGTTGATGTTCTTTGATATTTGCAATTCGAAGATACCAAAGATGTCAATTTATTGGCACTGTAGGAAGATGAGGTGAAGGCCAATGCAACCGATATTGTGTAGGTGAGTAATATACCCTTTAGTAGTGTTTGTTGAGACTTCATGGTATAGTGATTAGCGCAGCGGATGAGGAGTTGAGAGGAGGAACATTGTCATTTTTTTACTTGTTGATGGAAAAGATACCGTATCTTTTTTGGGGAGCTATATAATAGGTGAGCTAGGTGTGATGAGAGAGGCGGGCGGCAGTACCAGTGGCATCATAGTCAGAAGAAGATTAGTATTTATTCGGTAGTATCATCTCATCATCAATAGCATTTGTATTTGTTGGTAGTGTGGGGCGGGGAGAGGGTGGTTATTGACGAACATAGATAGGCTTTTGGATATAGTGGGCAGGTGGGCATGCCCACCTACGGCACAGGTTGAGTTGGGCCCTTTTGGAGCTCAAATGGCAGTAAAATGGCCTATTTACGGGCATAATTAGGGGATATACGGGTACAAACACGTGCCATTTGACCAAGGTGGGGCCCACGTGGGCAGAGCCCACTTATGTCATGGGATATGCCCCCTAAATCCAAAAGCCTAAACATAGATACCTCTGTGAACACAAATCTCAAAAAGAAAAGAGACACATCTTGTGTGTACATAAACTATATATCTATACTATCTTCTTGATATAGTTGAGGACATCAAGAACAGTGATCTCTCACGCATACATCAATAGAGATAGTATTGAGAAGAGAAAGTATAAGTATCAGCGAACAGGTATACATAAAAAAGTGCATATCATATATAATGTTTATGTCATACACAAAATATGAGTATAATGATCGAGAAGAAGTGAAGTTTGAGTATGTGGGGTATGGCCTGCAGACAGTACCAAAAGATGTAACACATGTACGGTTTCATCCTAGTTTACTTGAGGTTTGCAATAATGCATTTCATAGCTGCAAAAGTTTGAGAGAAGTTGTGTTAAATAGCGGTCTTAGAGAGATTGGAGAATATGCTTTTCGAGATTGTACAGTATTGCAGAGTATCAATATACCATCCACTGTTACAAAGATCGGCTATACTGCCTTTCATGGTTGTAGCAGTTTAACAGAAGTAGTGTTAAATGAGGGTCTAATGGAGATAGGAGACAGTGCATTTGGAGGTTGCAGTGCATTACAAAGTATTACAATGCCTTCTACTGTTTTGGAGATTGGTTCGGCTGCATTTAGCTATTGTACAGGTTTAAGAGAGGCAGTGCTCAGTGACGGATTAAAGAAGATCAACCAAAGTACATTTCAATTTTGCTCGTCATTGCAAAGTATTATCATTCCTTCAACTGTTACGGAGATTGAATCAGAAGCATTTGCATACTGTGACAATTTACGGCATGTGGTATTGAATTATGGAATTAAGAGGATTAAACAATATGCATTTGGAGATTGCACTTCTCTAGAACGTATTTCAATTCCTTCTACTGTAATTGAGATTGAAGAGTATGCATTTAACAATTGCACTAACGTGAGGGAGGTAGTCTTATATGATGAGAAAATACAAATCGGAAATAAAGCATTTAACAGATGCTCGTCGTTGGAGAGGTTTAGTTTCCCTAGCCTTTCTAATCGTTTGAATTATGTGATTAAAGCTGGACACACAGATATAGAGCCAAAGATGGATGATATCCCTGCAGTAGAATGGAGAAGTGGAGAGCTCTCTATCCCTACCATGCGTCGAGAGATAGAAATTAGACTATGGAATGATGTAGTAAAGGTAGACAAAGAAAAGCTGAACAAGGTTAAGGGATTGATATCATATTACGAAATGAAGGAGGCAACAACGCTATTTGAATTGGCATTATGGAAGGCTAGTATTGATCAAGCAGATGATGAAATCAATCGAGACGAATGCCGTATTGGAGTACCTGGACCAGTTAAAGATACTATATTGCAGCTTCTAGATTATCCACATAATGTCAATGTTGTAATCCCTTCTCCAAGATACAAGGATGGTGCCTGCCTCGCTCCAATTGGTGCCTGCCTTGCCAGTAGCCAATTAATATATAAGTACTCATCATAGCAGCTCATTCTACAATACATAACAAATGAGTAGTAATGTAGAAAAGACTTATCTAAGAATACAGTGAAGGAAGGATACTTTTACTTTACTAAAAGTGTTTTACTGAGTTGTTTAAATCTCAGTATTCTCGTTGGTGGCAATTACAACTACAATCTAAGGTCCAATGGCATTCAACTTTTAAAACTTGGCCGTTTTCTTGATCATTCCACACGTGGTTTTCCCACAACATACCAAGCTTGGCATCACAGTGTCGGTTGTCAAATGAGGTAGTACTACCAAACGTACTGATGTTCCGGAAAGTTTCAACCGCACCATGAGATCGTGCTGACATACGACCTTTTGGCCAACAAAAACCATGATCACCCATGTTATCTATTCCGTGTGATCGACGCTCACGGGCACTCGGAGGATCACCAAAGTTGCACTGGACCATTGATAGGCTAGCTTTGGAAGTTCCTTTATGAACACCAATAACTATTGCTGTTAATTCCTTCATACAGTCATCTAACATTCTTTCATTATGTTCATTGATCATCATTCCTTCCTCTGAAGTTTCAATCAACCGAGTTAGTTCAGCAAGTTGTGGCCAATTTGAATAATCTAAGTTTCGCAGCTTTATTCTGGTATCACCCATTTCTCGATCATTTGCGCAGAACCCTTCAGCTAATAACTTGTTGTCACTTTTCCGGCAAAACCTGACAAATAGTTCATACTCATCACTTGTCTCTGGTCTAAAGGGATTAAAGTCTAGGTTGGGAAAATCACAACCTTGACAATGATCATAAACTCTCACATCTGATATCGTATCCTCATAGTTATCAAACTCAGAATCAATCAAATGTCTACTAATTGAATCCCCCACATCGCCAATACGTTTGGCTAAAGTAGATGCAAGTTTATATCGAATAACAGCCTCACGAGAGCTTTGAGCACTAGGTGATCGAAGTGTCGGATTATTTGCAAAGTATAACTCATCCAACTTCTTCCAGTATTGAATTGCCTGCTTCTTGAGCATACTACAAACTACCTCACACCTTCCCACTTCTTCCACAGCTAAATATCCCATAATGAGAGATAAAATATTGTTATCCTCTCCATCACATAGAAATAACAAACTATCCGGTTCGTAGTTTCCTTTAGATCGAATCTGTTGTCGTATTCCTTCCATATGTTGCTGTGCTAGTGCAAGTTCCGACTCGGCTAACTTTAATCTCTCCATACCACTTGTAAATAGTTCGTCATCATCGGTATATATACTTGTTGTTGATGTATTAGTATTGTTGCTCTTCTCTGATGTTGCATTATCTGTTGATTCCATCTCTTCGTGGCTCCTCTTTGAAGACTCTGCCACCGCCACCGCCACCGATTCTACAACAGGGCTACTACCATCATTATTATCTGACATTGTATCGGGCTAGTGCTTGATGAAATCCTATATGTATTATCTTAATCAAGATGTGTGTAGGGTACTAAAAAAATATTATGTGCTCACGTCTTGTGTATATCTATACGTATATACTAATACCGATTCAAATCATCAAAGCATACAATAAACAGCACAAAAGTCCTTGCACTAGCGATGATGATGCCCTTGACATGAATAGGGGGTGATCAGTATCAGAGAGTGCACAGTAGTTCTGATAGGTATGTAGCAATTTGCCATTTGCCATTTTATTGTATTTAGTATTTGGGAGTCTTTAATAACTAAAAGGGAAAAAAATGCATCTTCTGTGAGTAGTGAGTAGGAGTAGTTTGATATTGAGATAAACAATGGTACATCAATACTGTTCAGTTTGAGTCATATGTATCATTGGTCGAGCTTGCAGTTTGTTAGGCGCTGACATTAGGAGATATCGTCAGTAGTGTAGCAGTAGTATTAGCAGCATTAGTTCATCGGTTTGCTGCTAGGATAGGAGAAGGCGTCGGCTTAAACAAATAAAGAAAAACGAACACATCTTGTGTCCATACTGTCCTCGTTACTGGGGAATAAGAACAGCGCTATCTCTCACATATATCAATAGAAATATTATTAAAGAAGGATATTTGCAATACAATATGAGTAAGAGGGCGTACCATCAGCGAACTGCGTCAAACAATAATAGAGAAGAAGAAACATCTTCAGTTGTTGAATACGAGTATACGGGTACAGGAGATCGTGTTCCCGATAATGTAACGCATGTACGGATTCATCCTAGCGTTACTAAGATTGACAGTTTTTCCTTTTACAACCGAAGATGTTTGGAGGAAGTCGTACTGAACGATGGTCTTAGAGAGATTGGTTCAAATGCATTTAATAATTGCACAACATTAGAATATATTAGTACATTACCATCTACTGTTACCAAGATTGATGCGTGTGCATTTCGTCACTGTAGTAAATTGACAGAGATAGTACTAAATGATGGTCTGCAGAAGATAGGTAAGGAAGCATTTGCACACTGCAGTGCAATGCAAAGTATCACAATACCTTCTATTGATGAAATTGGTGGTTATGCTTTTAGTGGTTGCAAAGAATTAAGAGAGGTAGTATTAAATGACGGATTAAAGAAGATTGGAGAACATTCATTTGCATTCACTTTACTAGAACGAATTATGATTCCTTCAACAGTAGAAGAAATTTGCAAACTTGCATTTAGAAATTGCAGTCGTCTACAGGAGGTAGCTCTACATAATGAGGCAGTACAAATTGGTGTTGGTGCATTTAGTAATTGCCCACTTTTGGAAAGGTTCAAGTTCCCTCGTCTTTCTACTCGCTTGGATAATATCATTCAAGCTGGACAAACAGATATAGAGGCCAAGATGGGTGGTATCGCTGCAGTAGAATGGCGAGACGGGGAGCTTGGCATCCCTACCGTGCGTCGAGAGATAGAAATTAGATGGGGTAGAATGGAATCAACTGAGTTAGATGAAGAAAAACTGAACAAGATTGTTAGATTGATTAGGTACTACGAAATCAAAGAAGCAACAACCTTGTTTGAATTGGCATTATGGAAGGTCAGGCTAGGTCAAGATGATGATGCCGATGATATCAACCGAGATGCACGCCGTATCGAAGTGCCTGGGCCAGTTAAGGATGTTATATTGCAGTTTCTACAATGATGGATGAAGGATATTATTCTTCAATACATTTCATAAATCTAGATACACAAAGTAACATATTCTTATGCCTTACTTTATGTCCTGTCTTATTCCCCTCACTAACGTCCACTACCGAACATTCCCATCATCCCACATACGTGTTTTCACGTTCCTTGGCAACATGTTTACATACCTTCTTATGTCTAGCCTTCCAATCAAATGCCTGACATTCACGTGAACAATATACGGCAACTTTACACTTTGAACATCTAGCAAATTGTGGCTTATCAGGTGTCTCGGCACGATGGCAAGGTCCTAACCAATTCGAACATCTATCATATCCAATCTTACGTGGTCCACGTGTTACTGTTGAGAATGTATACCATTCGGGTACAGGTGCTGGTATACCACTTTCCATTTCTTTTTGCAATATATCAACTAAATCGTCCATACTTTTAGCACCATCACAGGAGATTAACTGTCGCAACATTTGATCACGTAATGATTGAAATAGCATACGCTGTTGTACACCACCTTTTGGTAGTTTTGAATTATGTGTTATAAGCTCTTCCAACAAAGCAGGAGAGTCTTCTCGGTATTGAGCTTCGGGAGTTGGCCTCATTAATGGCATACCAAATTGATCTTTACCATCAGTGTATCCACCAAATAGTATCCATTTTCGTAGTATAGGAGTTTTTGATGGCAAATCATATCCTGAATCTACATAGTCCCCTTCTTCGATCTCTTCTCTCGTCAAGAGATGAGGATGTCCAATGTACATATCTTCCGCGTTCATTTTATTTGTTGATGGATTAGGTATCTTTTAGATATCATATGTCTAGATTAGACTGAATATTATTTGCAATGTTCTATTGTTAATAAGCTACTACTGCCGTTGATAATGCCAACAATGCTGAGGAGAAGTACTATTGGATTATGAACTAATCTATTGACCATCGCATCATCAACATCTTTATTCTGCTCATCATTTTTTTGGTAGTCAGGATACCGATATGCAAAACCCCAAACATTAGAACTAATCTCTCCTCTTATATCATATTATTACATATAGTATACCAGCGCATTAGTTAGCAGCTCGTATAGCACATGATGACTAACCTAACCTGTCATTCTTGATTTCAATTGGTGAAACTGGTGACGTGAGGTCAGTTCAAGACTACAAGACTATTTTCCACTTTCTTGAACCGGCCTTACCTAGGATCACTAGGAAGGATAGTGCAGTGGCTATTGAGGGGTGTGGCGACAATTGATTGACTAAACACTATCGATCATCAAAATAGGGCTATACATGCATATAAATTGTGTTTGTAGAGTCTGGTATTGACAAAACATAACTGAAACTATAATAAAAAGTGCATATTATCATATTATGCACAAAAATAAAAAGTCAACAAATTATGAGTGATATCGATGCACCTGCGGAAGAAGTTTTTGAGTATGCCGGACATGGACCTGGATCTGTTCCTAGTAATGTGACACATGTACGGTTTCTTCCAAGGGTGGTCGAAATCAGTAATGGTGTGTTTGGTTGTAGTAGTTTAAGAGAATTAGTGCTAAATGATGGGCTTAGAGAGATTGGAGAACATGCCTTTGAAGGTTGTCGATCATTGCAAATGATTAGAATTCCTTCTACTGTTACCAAGATTGATGACTATGCATTTATCCGTTGCAGTAATTTGAGAGTTGTAGTACTAAATGAAGGTCTGAAGTATATCAATCAAGGAGCATTTTCTGATTGTATATCATTACAAAGTATTACAATTCCTTCTACTGTTAATGAGAGATTGATATGATTGTATTTGATAATTGCAGCAATTTGACAGAGATAAAGCTGAACGAGGGTGTACAGAAGATTATGTCTCAGGCATTCAACAACTGTGAATCGTTAGAACGTATCACCCTTCCTTCCACTGTCACCGAGATCGGTAATTTTATATTTCAATATTGTTACAATTTATCAGAGGTACGCCTGAACGAAGGCTTGGTGAAGATTGGGAACAGCGTATTTCACGATTGTACATCATTGGAACATATTACAATTCCTTCAACAGTTATTGAGATTGGCAAGTACGCATTTTGGAATTGCACAGAATTAAGAGAGGTTGTTTCGAACGTTATGAAGGAGTAAAAATCGGAGATAATGTATTTAGAGGATGCACTTCATTGGAGAGGTTCAAGTTCCCTTGCCATTCTATGCTTTCTACTTCCTTGAATAATATCATTCAAGCCGGGCAAAGAGATATAGAAGCAAAGATAGATGATATTCCTGCAGTTGAATGGAGAGGTGGAGAGCTTGTAATCCCTAGTGTGCATCAAGAGATAGAAGAGCCATGGGGAAGGACGGAATCAACTGTCTTAGATAAAGAAAAACTGGATAAGATTGTTAGGTTGATTAGGTACTATGAAGTGAAGGAGGCTACGACAATGTTTGAATTGGCATTATGGAAGGCGAAGATTGATCAAGTTCGGACGATATCGACCGAGATGCATGCCGATTTGAAGTACCCGGACCTGTTAAAGAGACTATTCTACAATACCTTGGATGAGTGGACAATAAATATCGTATATACAATTGAATAAAGATACTAGTGACCATAAAGAACAGTTCGGTTCATACAAACTAGAATTGATTTTAACTACTATTTAAAACGTAGTCATCTTTACCATACACAATCTCCACCTCTATTGAATTTAAATCTTATTCTTTGTGTTCTAACTAGGGGAGAAGAAGATAGATAGTTGGCCCCATTGGAATATTGTAATCAGAGAGTGTACGATCATCCTGAAGATTGAGATGTTTACCACAATAGTTAAGACGTTGAATATGAGTTGGCATACTTATTTTGTCTTTAATTCTTTGTTTGATATTAATGATTTTAGTAGTGGGCTCCACATTGATTGTTATGATCAAACCGTTAGTATTCGGAATATTCATTGCAGGCTTGATAAAGATCTGGTTATTAGTATTTGTATGAGTAGCTTGCATATTTCGTGTGTAATGATATTATTATAAAAATGTGCACAAGATGTGATGTAATTTTAATCCGAGTAGCTGATCGTAGTGTATCTTTTTATTGTGGTGGTATCTTTATGTTGTTTTAGAGTCTCTTATCGATGGTTCAAGTTCAAAGGATAGCCCTTTAATGATGATATAGATTAAGATGTATCGATTGTAGAGCCCAATTCAAACAACTACTACACGACTATCACTACTACCCCTCTAACCCCTCACTGCTGGAGTAGAAGGTGACACTCGTGATCCACCGACCAATCAGTGACTGAAATCTTTACTATAGCCCTCACTATCTTTCTTATAGAAGATTATTAGTGTCGACATAAACAGCTGTTTTTTACACTATATGCATCGGTTTGACTTGGTCTTGGTATCTTGCCATCAATGATGAAATAAAAAAAACTCGAGAAGAGATGGCCATCAAAAGCAAAGGCGTCATAATATTTAGAAGAGAGCAATCAATATAGAACTTAGTAGTAGTATATACAGTAGGGCATTAGG
>Ga0075437_11972_pt1 | contig 11836 bp, 13 predicted proteins | sample MintriMetagenome_FD_74266 | JGI IMG/M metagenome (GOLD analysis project Ga0075437, IMG submission 74266) | Marine eukaryotic communities from Monterey Bay, USA to study complex ecological interactions - Minidiscus trioculatus and... | ecosystem: Environmental > Aquatic > Marine > Unclassified...
CCCCCCCCCCCCCCCAAGGTTGGTATCAATGAGATTGTTGATAGCATTGGAATTAACAACATTGGGCAATTGGTGGCTGAAATAACAGCGGCGTTGACCTTGCAGCACCCAGATTACTCGAGGTTAGCTGGACGAGTTGAGTTATCATATCTCTACAGATTGACCGAGACTAAATTTTCCATTGTAATGTCGTGTCTGTATCACTTATACAGCCCAATCAACAAAAAACATACCCCGATTATTAGGGAGGAGATATACAATCTTGTTATGAAGTATGCAAATATTTTAGATGGTGCGATTCAACATTCCAACGACGATCTCTTTGATTACTTTGCCATCAAGACATTAAAGAAGACTTTTCTTAAGAAGATTGGTGGCAATATTGTTGAGAGACCTCAACATATGCTCATGCGAGTTGCACTTGAAATAAACAGAGATGACATCGATGGTGTTCTTAGGACATATGAATTACTCTCGGAACATTACTGCATACATGCAACTCCAACAATCGTTAATGCATGTACACCTTACAACCAACTTTCATCTTGCTTTCTTGCCCCTGTTAAGAGTGATTCAATTGGCGGTGTCTATGACACCTTGAAAGATTGTGCAGTTATTGGTGAACATGGGGGTGGGATTGGTCTTTCCATATCGGATATTTGTTCCAGTAAAGGCTCCTTTGGAGGTGGATTGGTGCCACTGCTTCGATTATTTAACAACAGCATTTGCTACACATCGGAGGTAAGTACCAAGTATCCAACCTGTGAGTATGAGTTGTCTGTGCCACTTGCGCTTACTGCACCCTTGAAAAGTTTTCTCCTAGAAAATCGGGTATAGCTATGTATATCGAACCTTGGCACACTGATGTCTTTGAATTTCTCGAAGCAAGGAAAAACCATGGAAACGAGAATGAGAGAGCAAGGGATGTTTATACAGGGTTATGGGTACCAAGTTTATTTATGGAGAGGGTGCGAGATGATGGCCATTGGACTCTGATGTGTCCACAAACTTGTCCTGGTCTTGATTCTTCCTATGGTGTTGATTTTGACAGCCTTTATACCAGGTATGAACGGGAGGGGAGGGGAGAAAGGATTAGAGCAAGGAAACTTTGGTTTGCAATTTTGAATTCCCAGATTGAGACTGGTACTCCGTATATGCTGTATAAGGACCACTGTAATGAAAAGAGCAATCAACGGAATTTGGGTACTATCAAGTGTTCCAACCTTTGCACCGAGGTTGTTCAGTACAGCTCGGATGAGGAAGTTGCTGTGTGTAACTTGGCGTCTATAAATCTTAGGCGTTTCGTGAGCGGAGAAGGTGCAGCTGGTGTGTTTGATTTTGAAAAGCTCAGGGTGATTTCTGGAGTAGTGGTTAGGAATTTAAATTTGGTTATTGATAGGACGCAATATCCTCTTGTAGAGGCTGAAACTTCTAATAAACGGCACCGTCCTATTGGCATAGGTGTGCAAGGGTTGGCGGACGTGTTCCAAGTGATGGACGTCCCATTTGACTCGCCTGAGGCTCGTCAGTTGTGAGTATTGTGTACAAATATCATCACACAAAATATCTAGTAACCTCACCCACCACATTGCTCTTTCTTCAAATCAGGAACAAACACATATTTGAAACAATCTATTATGGTGCATGTGAGGCCAGTGCTGGGTTGGCACAAAGGGATGGGTGGTATGAATCGTATCCCGGTTCACCTACTAGTAATGGGAGGTTGCAGTATGATCTCTGGGGTGTTACTCCAAGTCCTATGTGGAATTGGGGGGAACTCAAGAATAAAATTCGGCTTACTGGTCTCCGCAATTCACTTCTTCTGGCACCAATGCCCACGGCGACAACTGCACAGGTATTGGGAAGTAGTGAAGGGGTCGACCCACTCCTCTCGAATGTGTATAACCGAAGGGTTGACGCTGGTGAATTCATTATCGTTAATAGACAACTTGTCAAGAAGTTGTCCGCGATTGGACTTTGGACTGATGAGATCAGACGGATGATCGTGGCAGATCGTGGATCGATTCAAAATATAGATATCATACCTGATCGGGTAAAGTTTGTATTTAAGACAGCATGGGAGGTATCAAGGAGGGCCGTCCTCGACATGTCCGCCGATAGAGGTGCTTTCGTGTGTCAGAGCCAGAGTACTAATATATACATGGCGGATCCAACATTTGCTAAGTTGTCGTCATTGCATTTTCACTCGTGGGCTATTGGTTTAAAAACAGGGATGTATTACTTACGGACACGTCCCAAAGCTGATCCAGTTCAGGTTACTGTTGCTAAAACCACCTACAGGGGTGCGACTCATGTAGTGTGTAGCAGTGATGGTGATTTATGTTCTTCTTGTGGGGCTTAGTTGTTGGGTTGGGGTGTAGTTGGTGTGTGTTTACCTCCAACTCCAACTTAGATCCAACTCCTAAGTCTAAGTTAAGTTCTAGTTTTATTCACAGTATCCATACTTGGGTCAATTTAATTTACTTGCATCCTGATTTCGTCATCGCCTCGGCCAGAAGTGATTGGAGTGCCCCAATATTTACGTCTAGGTTTGGGTTGCGTGATGCTGTAAACATTATTTTGTCCACCTCAACTACACGGCCGCTATGATTTTCATACCAACTATTCTCGAATATTATCCCAGCAAGTTGACGAATCGAGTTGTAGCAAGCTGTGTGATATATATTGTGCTCGTCGTTGTTTTGCGTGAACCGCGCAAGCATTTGTGGAATCACTTTGTTGTCTTCTTCAGTTATTGGTAAAGCGGTGCCCGTTTGAGTGTTGCTGAAATGTGCCATGGCAATTTTATAACATTTCGCTTGCCTTGCACCCCCAAGGTTACAGGCGAGTAATGAAGATATCTTTGTGGATGTACTCCGCCTCCCCCCGAATAAGGACAGTGTGTGGTTTGAAGACCAGGTATTCATTACACTAGATGTGTCATATAACATTTTAAGTATTGCATCCTCCCCTCTTGCTGTGACTTTTGAGGTGAATGAGTCCGATGGTGGTTTTAATTGCAGCTCCTTGAGGCATTTGTTTTTTCGAAGGCAATCAGAAATGGATATTGTCAGTTCGTCATCGAATAATGTTTCATCTAGATAAAGCCTCTCCAATCTGCTATGTTGATTGGTCGGCATTCCAGAATGCCCTCTTTGCTGAGTGTATGAGCGTTGGATGAAATATCAAAGTCTTTCAATTGCAAATCCCTGTTGTTGTTAATTGCACCAACAATAAGTTTAATTGAATCGGCAGTTAGATTCACATTCGAAAGTTTGATTGAATTGAGTTTGGTCTTTCTCTCGTTGATGGTCCTGCAAAATTGAACGATGGCGCCACTTGTCAAGTTACAATTTGTTATAGATAGATGGGTTAACCTTTTACTTATTGCTTCTTTTAGGGTCTCTCCAAATACAGTTCTCCATGTCATGTGAATGTTGTCCAGGTGTAGTCTAGTGATGCTTCTATTAATATTAACCCCCATAAGGAAAAAGGCAAAGCCGGATTGTGCAAATGGGCGTTGATTGTCTGGAGAGTGTACCAAAAGAAGTTCTTTGATGTGTGTATTTCGTGATATAGCATAGCTGTAAACCTCCCACTCAGCCCATTCACAGGGTTGGAGTTCTATCCGCGGATTTTCCACCAATAGGACTGGTCGGTGATTACCTCTAAGGCGGAGGACTTTTACAGCTGGATCATTCATAAGAAGTCTAAGTAGATGATTGTTATTCATCAATGTAGTTGCAGGTATTTGTTCTTCGTCCATGTTGTAAATTTGTTTTGTTCTCTATGTGGTTGCAACGCGTATGGACTTTGTGTTGGCGGTGGGTATGTGGTGCCTAAGTGAGTATTCACATTCATTAAGAGAACGGCATGGCTTGGTAACTTAACAAAACAACAATAATATATACGTACCAACGTAATGTCGATGGTTGTAGTCTGTAAATTTCTTTATGCACCCACTGGGGGGTACGGGGGGGGGGGTACGATTACGATAATTTGAAGGGGTAACCAAGTTTTTGTATTTCTTATAGCTAGGATTAAGATATCTGGCGTAGGAGTAAGATAACACTAGGCCAGGCTTATCTAGGTGTAATTAGAACATTTGTAAATTGGATACCGGGAACATTTTACAATTATAAACGGTTTTGTTGATTCTTGGGAACATTTTATAAGCAATTAGTGCTACTCAAATTGCAATGCTTATTGGTACGTAGTGGGGTAAGAACATCTATTGGATCGGGGTTATGTGTCTCGGTAGGCACACGCTGGTGAGGCCTACAGCCACGTCAAAAAGGGTATTCCCCACCATCACAGCGCTTTGGTCCCCAGACGGAACCCAACCACTCGCTTATACGTCGTAAATAACAAAAAATAGCATTACAGTAGCCCTAATGACATAAAGAAAGTACGATAGTATTAGCGATAATTTGGCGATTTCATAAAATGTTCCCTTACAAATGTTCCTTTTACACTTTTATCCAGGCTTGCCTTGAGTGGGTGTGAAGGATACCTCTCTCTCTATCTCTAGAGAAAAGGGCTAAAGGGGGGGGGATAATAATTATGAGTAGTGGGAATGGTACAATTATAACTATTGAGGGGTGTGGGCTTGTAGAAATCAATGGATGTTATTTAAGACGCCGCGGTGGCTGTAACAATGGTATGTCTCCAATGTTCATGAGAACCGCTGTATTCGACGGAGAAGTTTCAGAGTTTGTGGTACTTCGCCAATTTGATAGATTTCTTCAAATGCATTACTGGTCCATTCATATTATGGAGGGATTTGTCGATTCTTGTAACAATGAGTTACCAGTACCACATCCTTTTTATACAGCTAGCATAGTTTCAGAAACAAGCTGTGCCCTCCCGCCAAAGGAAGGATGGGAATCTTATCATGGTGTTGATCCACCGCCAAAAATTCGTTTGACAACTTTGTAGTGTCTCATTCCTGAGGTCCGTTTAGCAGGTTGTTGGAAAACAAACTAACCTAACTAAGTATTATTGATAGTTAGACCCTTCTGGGGTGTGCGGAGGTTGCTGTATTTTAAAGATTACATAGAGTTGCATGGAAAAGTGAAGGGGTTTGAGGCCACCACTTATGCCAACAAAAGTCGACATAAGGTGCTTAATTTCAAAGTGTAATTATTCTTAGGTTATCTCACCCTCGGCAGATGAATCCGTAGTCCTCATCATCGAGGACACTTCCGTAACTTTCCTCCTGGGAATCACTGTTATGAGATTCAATGCCACTATTTTGGCTTTGGTTGGTACTACTGTCATCGTGGATGCAAACGCTGTCATCCGAGTCCATAAGTTTTGTCATGGGGGCTGAAAGCGCGGCCATTGTTGATTTGTGGTATTGTTTATTCTCTCTATCATCCATACATTCCTCATATTCGTCGATGACATTTATCCCACTTTTCTCTCTCCAATTAACAAAGGTGAGAAGGAGTGCTCGTGTCCCAATGCCTAGCTTCTTCTCCCGCTTTAGCTTATCCTTTGCTAACAATGTGTGTTGAATTGTTGATAAATAGCCCAATTGAGACATGATCTTCTTTTCTTTCCTTGGGCAACCAATGATATCGAGTAAGGTGATCATATCTTCATCCATTGGTTTAATTTGTATTATATCACTGTTATTTTCTGGTGTGGGATTTGTTACGGTGCTAAATAGAGATTCAGTGTCATCACTGTCAAAGTTCTTCCGCTTAATTCTAATCTTTTTGGTGGGAGGGGGCAGGGGTAGCAGTGGAATTGGCGTGTGTGGCGTCGATGTGCTTGAATCACTGGTATTCATTGATAGTATAATTATAATAAATCCAAGGCAGAAGAAGGATCTTTGATGTTGTGAATGACCTATGCATGCATCTCTTCTTATAAACAGGTAGATCACCCCCCCCCGATTACTACCGATTGATGGCCTCGGTTGTTGCTTTGAGTATTCTTCTCCTCAGCAACAACGTTGCGATATTGAGATGCAATAGGCAATGCAGTGCCTGTGATGAGCAGCATTGTATATCAAATTTTATATGTAACGGTCAGCCTCCACTTCAGTAGCCATCCGTCCAGTGGGTTGGTCTGCCTCCCTTTAGCGCCTTTTATTGGTAGTAGGATAAAATTTGACATCCTATGACCGCCAAATCAAAGCTAAAGCTACTACCAAGAAGTGTGAGTAAAGAGAAAGATTGAGCGAGCAAACGCAAAGAAGTGTGGTGCAGTGATATTGATGTGTAAGCAAGCGTTAGCTGCCACAGTATAAAAACGAAGTCAAGCTGGCCGCTCAGTCGGCTAGCCTCATTATGACCATCTACTATGGTTGACTTTATTAAGTCGACCTTTGTGGTTAGCATATGATAATAATTGCAACAGAAGATGATATCAGTATTTACCCACCCACCAAATAGCATTTTTAAATTGAGGACTAGATCTTCCCAACCCTTCAAATCCTTCACAAAACTTACCTTATCTAACCATATATCAATATGATCCGTACACACAACTGCTTCCGCAAGGATATCACCAAAAGCAAATGTGAAGTAACAGACGAATTGTTGAGAGAAATTGAAGAAGCCCAAGAAGCCTTGTGGATGGATTACACAGACCTTTCCCTCGGAGAGAAGCGTATATGTCTAACCCTAACGTCCCCAGAAGAGTCTCCCTTGAAGCCTAGGGTAGTAAAACAACCTCGGACACCATCTAAATTAAAATCTGATTGTGATATGACCCTAAATTCACCACAAGATGAGATCCTGCAGGCCTCGCCTACTGACACAACTAAAACAGTATCATCTCCTGAAGCCTTGAATGCACAGTTAGATGCACAGGAGAAAGATGAGGCAGTGATTGATCGACTACCTAATGTCGCTGAAGGATCCTACTACTCACCAATGTACTCGCCCACCTCCCCCTTTTACTCGCCAACTATATATGATGATAGAAGAGTAAAAAGTAGACGCAACCACCCGAGACGCAGCAGGAAACAGATTTACCAAAGATACCCAAGATATAGAGCCCCCTCCAGAGGAGAAAAACTTTGGTACAAACACAGGAGAAGCGTAGAAAGTAGACGCAACCATCCAAGACGCAGCAGAAAATCATGCCATCGTCATCACAATGGTCCCAGATCTCCCTTCACCAAGAACCAGAGGACCCTTGGACATCGTTGGGTACCCCCTGAAAGAACAAACTCTCTCCCGAGATCGGAAGAATTCCTTGTACTCATTATCCCCTCTAAATCTATTCATGATCTAGAACATGATGATGAAGCGATCAAGATCAACATAAACGACCTCTCCCAGAGCTTACAACTATATCATATAATCGGGTGAACAAATTATCGATGATGCATACTCTGGCCACCCCATTTCAAAACATTGATACCAGCACCTATTGGATATAAGGCACAACCTTACTTTCTAAACTTAATTCAACTAATTGATCTTTGGCCTCTTCTTGTTCTTTGATCTTTTCATTGCGCCTCTTGTGGACCAGGCGTTTGGACTCTGTAGAAAAGGCATTTTTAGTATCACTTTGTTCCCTTGGTGATTTCCTGCATGCCTGACAAGCAGGGCCCCCCCCCCCCCCCCCAAACACAATCTTGCATTTGATATATAGCTCTGCCCTATGGTCTAAAGATATTTGTCTACCATCAATTTTGCCTGGCTATCTCAGTTAGCATCACCCTAAGGTATGATCATCCTGTGGCAGCCGTGTATCTCATGCTAGAGATCCGCCACTCGAACATAGCGAGACGGATTTGCAAAGACATTGGAAGTTGTAGCACTGAATTATGTAAGCATAAACCTAAAATTTACATAGCCTATGAGCTCCTACAGTGGTTTGGGCGTCCACGAGGCTTCAAGGCCTTCTGTTGGTGTTGGTCGTGTGATCTAAAGGCAAAGGGTGCTCTACTTCTCAAGCTTAGATTGTCTTCTTTCAACAAACGATTCAAATTCTATACAACAAAACCAAGATATACATACTTTATAGTTAGAATGTATGTATTAAATTAGTATATGTTTTTGACAGGAGATAAACCAATTAGAGTTAGGTGCTATTCTATCAGTATCAATAGACGTATTGATTTTGTATTCACTCTTCTGCTGATTTATAAGCTGAATAGGCACTAAGAGGGGTGGCGGCAATTAAAGTTTCACTCCTCAGGATACCTTTGAATTCTACCAAACTCTGGGATTTCACTGTCTTCGTTGGAATGCCCATAGTCTGTGTTGATAACGCGCTTAGCTTTGAATGTCTTATTTATATCTTTCTTGAATTTGATAAGTAGCGTCTCTTGGTTGAACTTTCCTGTTAGGTACCTAATAATGCCCCGCTGGTTCTCGCACAACCAAGAATGTAACGTTTCATTCAACCTACCCACGTTGTTTGCAAATATGTTGTGTATTTTTGCAATAGCATAACTCAGTGAATGACGCTCGAACAGTGAAGCTGTGCGGTTTAATTTGTGGGTGAAAGCGATTATTGATTTGGGGTAACCAAGTTCTCCATTATTCTGCTTTGTCCTGCCCAATTGGTTTAGACCATGTGGTTGCTTACGGACAAAGATTTCACGAAGCGATGTTACCCAGTATGGCACCTCATTGCTATCGAATACCTTCTCAAGTATCATCTTGATGAATGGAGCTTTTACATACCAAATATTGTCTGGAATTTTCATGAACACAATACGATGAATGGAATTGTTGTTTTCAAATAGACCACTGCAATAGAAACAACTGATCCCGTATTTCTGTGAGACACTAATTGCTTGTTTGTTGTTTTCATATCAAGATTAAATACCTGATGTGCATTAGTAGACACCACACTGTGCTAAAGATAGACAACTAAATATATATTATATATGCTCAATTTCTCTCAACGATTCATTGTTAGTACTTCACCTTTGCTTTTGGTGATATCCTTGCAGAAGAAGTTGTGTTTAGTACGGATTGTATTGATATCTAAACATCCTTTTCTGTGCAATTATTATCATATGCTAACCACAAAGGCCGACGCCAACCGCCATAAGCTAGCCTACTGAGCGTCAGCTGACTTCATTATCCTCTTATACTGTGGCTGGCCACCCAATGCTACTCAATACACACTCAATTACAGATTTCATTGAGCACAGATTTACGTTTGATCGCTCAATCATTCTCTTTACTCACACTTCTTAGGCTCCCCCCAGTCTCCAGCCAAGGACGGATGACTTTCTTTCTAATTTTATCTCCCTGCAAGTAAAGTGGTGCTGAGGCGGCTGCCCAACCCACTGGATGAATGGTTACTGAAGTAGAGGCTGACCGATACAAATTTGATATACAATTGGTGGACTGGCCAATAAACTAAACAATCTACGGAACCAGAATATTACATAATTGGAAGGCAGTGTGAAGGAGTGAGATATAATATCATCAGAGGAGGATATATTAGTGCAGAACCGAGTTTCCAATAATTGATCAACACTCTATATCGTTTCATTTGTGTCAAAGAATGAAAACACACGAATATATGCGGATTAAGTCTCTCTGTACTAGAATCATAATAATTGAGTCGCACGATGGAGAATATTATACAACATACTGTAGTAATATTAATGCAATGTTGGATGAGGCATACCGCAAAAGTCATAAATACCGTTTCATAGGTGAAGGGAACGCAATCTTTACTTCTGGATTTGTGACAGGGTTGGCCGACGATGAGGGAAATGATGAGCCTTTAATCATTCCTCTTCCGGCATCCATTGAATGGGATAATTTCATATTGTTTTGTAAGCATCTTCGTTTCGTTGTTAATCACCCAAGACTATGGACGAAAGATTTTGACAGACTGGAATCATTAGAGTATTTATATTTGCCGCTGGCTGGGAGCAGGGCAAGATGGTTCACATCGAAAGAAGACATGAAACGCATTGCTAAATACTTCTTGATAGATTTGTGTAATGTGTAGCAACTGTGGTATCATATGTACAGAAGTCGAGAGAGATGCAACACGTAATGCTAATGAGACTTTGGGGAGATTGCCATCTCAGGAGGAGATAATAGCAAGGATGGCAAGAGAGAGTTTCCGTAGCCAATGGTAGAGAAAATGAGAACAAACTTTCTCCTTGTAATCGTACAAGCTGGCCAAATGTGACTGCTTTTCCTGTTTGGGAAGATGTTATGATTGCGGCAGACTTAGTTGGAAGTGGAGCTCATGCTGGAAGACAACTGGATGCTTGGAGAGATGCATGGGAAGCCTACGATAGAGATTTGGCTCATGGCAGGACTGTTTGTCTGAATACTGATCTGCTTTGCTCAAGATGTATCCAAAAATGTCCACGTGCATGCCAAGAGTGCAACAAATGGGAGTGTAGTAAATGTGCACAAGATGCTGAAACGCCTCAACACTTCGAGAGGTGCAACGAGACAGATCCTCGTGTTTTTGAAAATGACTTTAACATACGAGACGAGACGCCATACAAGGACCTAAACATACGCCCCTGCATGCACTGCCCAAGACGGGTATGCAAAGATGAAGATTGCGGAGCTGAGTGTATTGACTGTCACCGCAGGGTTTGTATGAGATGCAAAAGTAACGATGATATTCAATCACAATGTTGGCGTTGTATGAATGATTATAATGCTGGGTACTGGGGTCTTGGACCTAGATGGATCTGCCGATCTTGTTTTGACAGCGTGTGGAGCCACACCGCCTTTGTAAAACATGCGGAGATGAACCTTGTTATGACCCAAACGCACCACCAGAGAGCTCTTCAGGTAGTAATAGTGAAAATGAGTGGGAAGATTATGAATCCGAGTAAGAAGAAGAGGGGGGATTCATGTGTAGTTTGTAAAGTAGACCGAAGATAATTTAATGCAGTAGAAAAGAAGCAAACGTGTGTAAGTGTAGAGAGACCTTGTTATGACCCAAATGCATCGTACTCCTCTGAAGAAGACTTGTGACTAGTGGTAGCAACGAGCGGATCAATTGAGGGTTGATGAGAAACTATAATGGTTCAGATTAGATTGCAGTAGACTAGCAAATTCGAGGTGGTGGTCATTCACTTCGGCTAGTTTTTCATTAAAAAAAAAATGCTGTGAAAAATGCAGCCGAAGGGCCTTAAAGTTAGCAATACAAAATAACTTATAATGTAAAGGGGCCAATAACTTAGTTGGGGCTCATCAGGGGGCTCATCTTGGGGTTTTATTTATATTGTATACCTTTGCAAATGGTCTATAATATAATTATTCTCATAAATCTTTAACCGCCCCTATTGGGGGTTTACAGAACACAATCTCTACTACTAGGAACATAATATAACTTTGCTGCTCATACGTTAGTTCTCTCGACACAATCGATTATAACGGTAATCCACTTTGGCGGGAGCAGTTTACCCCGTGTTAAGTATAAGGAAACCTTAAAGGGGAAAGATACAATAGCTCAAAAACATTCTTTTTTCTCTTATTCTTTCATTCTTTCAATACATCTCTTCTTATTCTTACCACAACAATACCATATCTTAAAGATCACCTTCACGAGTGCTTTCTTTTGCCAATTCATTCTAGCATTGAACTTATCTTTAGGAGTAGAGGGCATTCTCGTCACTGGTTCATTTGATCGTTTCATCCATGTGTTAGGTGTATGGACCTAGATCTATACTGAGTACCCATTATTTTAATTATCATACACTATTTCTTCTTTCTGAAATACTCCTTTCCAATTGCTCTATATATTGCTTTATCCGTGTAGCTAAGTTTTTGATATCTTTCAGAGGCTTCTTGTTGGACTCCGGTTGGGCATTCTTGTTAACGACAGTGGATTATCGTTCATTATCCGACATAGTATGCAGCGTCAATAG
>Ga0075437_12312_pt1 | contig 11826 bp, 14 predicted proteins | sample MintriMetagenome_FD_74266 | JGI IMG/M metagenome (GOLD analysis project Ga0075437, IMG submission 74266) | Marine eukaryotic communities from Monterey Bay, USA to study complex ecological interactions - Minidiscus trioculatus and... | ecosystem: Environmental > Aquatic > Marine > Unclassified...
TATCCCTCACCAGAAAGCATAGCTGCAACCACTTTCAAGCCTATAGAATCTACACGAATTACTTCCATTGGAGAGTTCTGTGGATGGTCAACAGAACCAACTCCAGAAGGTGAGTGAGGCAGAGGAGTTGTAGTCAATTGCTTTTGTCTTGTTCTCACAGATCTTCATATCTTCTAGTCGAGCAAGAGTTTCGGAGGGAAGCTATACGTCAATTCCCTCAACTCGAGGCCTTTATTAAAGATGCCAAAGTCAAATGTGGTCATAGGCCATATGTGAGTGATGGAATACTTCTGTTGGGTCGTGTACCATCCTTTTCGAATCTCTTAGTAAGTGCTGGTCCTGGAAGTAATGGTTGGAAGCTGGCGATGGGCTCTGGAGAGATCATTATGAAGCTCATATCAGGATCGACTGAAGATGATATTTCTAAGGTGCTTGGCTTTGATGCTCACGCCTTCTCTCCTGCTGGTCGGTGTCTACACGCTCCATTGTTTACCAAACTATGCCAGGCACGATGGGGTGTTGACGAGTACGTCGGAAAGAAGAAGGACAACATTACTGAGGACCTGTCTTGAATATGATAGGAATGAACTTAGCCTATATCATACCTTAGTAAGTAGATTAATGTACAGATAACAAGTATTGAAGAATGAGCCTTGTAAAACACGACAAACGTCTAATAAGTTATAATGTACAGATTCCAATACTACCCCATTCAATTTACACCCCCTTTAACACAATTTACACCCTACTTCTTCAGGTCACAAACACCAAATCTCTGATTATCATAATCATAGACGCTGTAAAATTGACGCAAGAAGCTGTCGCCCAATAACCATGTGTTACCCATCTGTTGGATTGGAATAGGACCCTGCTGGGGTGTTCCAGTACCAATAGGACCAGCTAGGTCGTTGATCTCCTTAACAACCCTCTCTTCAAGATCTTCATCAAGGGTGTCAACATTGAAACTCTCAGATCCTGCAAATTGCATGATTGCAACGCCCATGAAACAATATTTTCCCGTAGCATCCTTGATGGTTAATGCACTTCCAGGAATTGTGACGGCTTTAGCGCCTTCTGGAACAATCTTATCATCCTTGGTATTCACAACATTGATAGTCAAGTCGGGAACGGTCTTGGCACAATCGATCATGAAGAGACCAACTTGAGGAACAAATTGAGCTCCGACCGACATAGCCATCTGCATTACGACAGCTTGAGGACCGTAGACCAGACTTGTGCCAGTATCCATGATACCCCCCGACCCTCCAGTGGATACTTCCGTATCACCAAACTTGACACTACCTAATGTAGTTAACCAGTAGGCGGCACGCGAAAGATTAAACCAACTAATATCGCCTTCACATTTAGATTCATCATATCCACCAACGGCGAGTTCACCATCCGCGTTATCACCTAGGTAGAATGCAAACATACTCTTCTCCAAAACACCATTTGCATGAAGGTTTGGAATAAGTGTATTAACACCAGGATCCCGGGAGATGGATGGGAAGGCTAATCCCAGAATACCATCAAATTTAGCCTTGAGGTCTATAGGGTTAGGTTGAGTTAAAAAGAGAGAATAAAGATGAGTTAATAATTCCAACAACCTGAAACTGAAGCAAATAATCTCCAAATCCTACCCCAAACACATAAATCAATATACTAAACAAACCGTACTCACAGACTTGTCCCAAACCATCAGTAGTATCTGCCATAGCGAAAGTTTGTTTATCAACAGTATAATCATCTGCCAATGTAATTTTATCAACTCCAAATACTCCACTGACTGGACCCGATCCGTACTGAATTTGAAATGTTGACTTGGCACCAGCTTCAACTTCTGAGTAAGTTGTTGATTTGGTCTTGTCAAAATCACTTTTAGCAGCACAGTTGGCAGATGCGGTATGACACTTCAGAGAGGGTACCCTGTTTGCATATTGTTTGGCATGTTTGTTTGTTAAGTTTAGAGAGTTTGTTTAGAGAGTTTTAGTACGTTGCAATTGAAACAGGGCCATACCATAAATATACGAGTTGTGTAAAAAGAGAAACACCTAAAACATAATATTATAATAATATGAGATACACAAATGACAACTTACCAGCAATCAGATGAGCCGGTATCAAATACTACTTGAAATTCCTGTGGTGGGGTACCAATAGTTAATTTTCCGTAGTATTGAGCATTCTTAAGATCATGCAATACAACATTCTCTTCTTTCTTATCTCCCTGAGTTGTACTGGCTGTTGTTTTACGTTGTTGATCGGGTGTATCCTTTGAAGGTGTATTCCATGGCCAATCCCATGCAGTAGCTGTGCGTAGGAGTTTACGACTAGTTGATGCAATTACTGCAGTAGTAGAGGCTGGTTGGGTAGTAGTAGTAGTTAGGATTGTAGTATCATGTAACACGGAAAGAATAATTGCATGATGCTCTTCATCACTAATCTTTTGGATTGGAATCTTTAGTAATTCGGCTGACGTTGCAGTGGCTGCTAAGATAGCTGATAATGCGATTGAGTACTTCATTGTATGATGATTATTATTGTATATTGTTTTATATTATTTTCTGTTTGTGTTTAATAGGCTGCTCTCTTGTTACTTTCTTCTGCTGAATGAAGATAAAAGTTACCTTGGGATATAAGCAAGATCAAACAATATATCACTGCCCCATTTTATATTAGAGTATAAAGCTAGCTTTAGGAACAAAGGGTGTAAAGTAGATATTGATACCCAGTCGAAAAGTGTAATTAACCACGGGTATTTTATACTTTTACCCCTCGACACACGTTACCTACCCTCTTTATGTCTCTGTTAAAATTTTTATCACTTTGCCAATTTGCCAATTTGATATCGAGAATCAAGTTACTATCAAGCAGCGTACTACATGACAGCAAAGCATAGTGTGGTTGTATTAGTATCTTCTTTGTTGCTGTTAGTATATGTTTCTGCTTTCAATATTGCAAAGAAGGATACCCAAAGAAGACAAAGATACTCAGCGTCAGATACAGCTAATGATGAAAGCAATGATATGATAACAAACAAGATGTCGAACACAGATGATAAAAGCAAAGATGATGATATGATAACAATATTAGGATTTGGATCACTATTATCACAACAATCATCACGTATGACCTTTCCTACACTGAAGAACTTTCGTTTAGGTAGAGTTCCAAATCATCGTCGTATGTTTGTGCATCCGGCGTCTATTTTCTTTAAACGAGGCATTGCTAACCTTGATAGCTTAGAAATGAGTAGTTTAAGCTGTGAATATGTTGAGGGTAGCTCATTTATTTGCTCAGTGTTTGAGGTACCGAATGAAGGTTTATCATCAACAAATACTAATGGAAACAATTGGATACCGTCTCAAGCATTTCTCGAACGAGAAGAAGAGTTCGATATTGCAATGGTTCCATATGAAGAGCTAACAGAAGATATCTCTAGCTGGTCTACTACTAATGATGCATCGGTAAAGAAGGGAGTGATTTGCCGAAGATCTACGGATGAATCATACATATCACAATGGGGAATAGATCACTTTAACAAACAATACAAACAATTTGGAGTTGATACGATTTGGTCATGGGACGAGACCTCAGGTTTGAGACCGTGTCCAGTATATCTCAGACATTGTGTGTTAGCAAGTTGGAACTGCGGAAAAGAGAACAATGATAGCTGGTCAATTGATGGAAAGGGTGGACTTTGCTACAATTCTTTCCTCGACGAAACATACCTAGTCGATAGAAAGACAACGATTAGACAATATCTCAAACAACATCCAAAAGTAATGAATATTGAACCACCAGAGGAACTAAAACTGCGATATGGTGGTTAGCTAAAGCTAAAGAATCATACTATGGTTGACTTACTTCTTTCATTTACAATATTTACAATACTTATCACATTCGACTCTTCTTTGCAAAAAATGAGTAATCTACTTCAGCAGACTGTTCTTCTGTTTCACAGATGTCGTCGTCAGTTGTCCCACAATCCGCTGCCACGTCCGACACAATACTCTGCCACAGTACATCAACTATGTTGGACACTGCCGGTCTCCACTCGACTGGCACATTGTATATTATCAAATTAGCTGGAGTCCACACTTTGGCATTGGCAATGAGCAGACCGTTTAACTTTGCATCAACTTCCTCTTTCACTTTCGACAAGGATCCTGAGTTTAGTAGAGTACTCACAGGTATCTCAAATAAACTAAAAACCAAAGGGCACCAAAGGAACTGCTCAAGGAGTATAGAAAGAGCCGTAGTAACAATTGCAATGTGCTCTTTTATCCAATCGGAGTTGACAATGCCTTGGCCACCACTTATTGTGCCTAATAGTTTGTATATATTGATATTCTCGTTGTTTACATCCAAGAATCCATCAAGACCATTATACCAGAATGACCAAATTACACCGCCTATGCATCCTTTTCCTGTCAACAATATGAAATGGAACAAAGAGTGAGTATGGCATCTCAAGCAGATTCTCATTTCACAAATACAAAATTTAGAGTCGAGGACTGACATAAGATCGTGGGGCACAGAACCAAAGAGGACTCTTGCGGTGCACGCACAAAAACTGTGCATGTGTGCGTTGCAATCATCAAAATCTCCAGCCTACACATATAATTTCTTTGATCCCCTCAAAGAGAGGGTAAGAAAACTGATTCCTATGCTAATATCTCATTTCTCGTCAAGCATATGAATACACTTCACATTAATCTAGCATCCGCATGAAGGTGTTACTGCGTTGATATATATGCAGTCCACCGAAAAAGGATGCATTCATTCTTTAACTCCTCAATAACATAACATCTCCATCTTAAACAAACAAAAAAAGGACAGGAGATACTCACCAGCAAATCTAACCAGTCTAGCATAATTGAATTCTCTTCTCGTCTGATCTCTAAGTTGCGCTATAATATCACTTATTCCACAGAGAATACCGCTGGTTATTGATTTTGTGGGTAATGGATGCTCTAGCAACAATGCTGAATATGTTGATATAAAAGTCGACGGTATGCTCGTTGATGAAAGTAAACCAATAAAGGCAGCGGCTGAGATTGCCTTTACCGAGAAAGCGGCTATATCTGTAGTATCTGAACTGATACCGTCCATCTGCATGTCTTTAGTTAGATCGTCCATTGATCTAATGCTCAAGAAGTTACCATCACCTCGTTCTATTGTTTGAGAATTGGCTGTAGCTTTTTCAGTAGATATCTCCGCAGACTCCTCTGTAGTACTGAATAACTTGCTATATTGTGCATGATTATTATTTATACCATTTGTAAACCCGTCAGCTTGTCGTATATGTATAGAAATGGCTACTACAATAATATAGCATGCAAAATTCATCATTGCAAAAACTCGTATCGCGATGTTGATTGGTTTGATGCCTCGTTCTATTATTACATACTGACGACCGCGTATTCACTCATTGCAGCCAGCTCTACTCCTTCCTTATCATATACACCACTATATTATTAACGCCATGCTTAACTCTCAACTAAGTAAGTAAGTAGATATGAGTCATCCAATAATGGTTGGAGGAGAGATGAGGGTATCCTTCAATTATGAGAGTGTAGTAACCGTACGATAGCCACAAATCACGGAACTAACTCTCGATAGCTATCGACTAATACGCCACAATACCCCTGTTAACAATATAAACCATGCCATCTTTAGTACTATCAGGTCATCCATGTATCGGTAAAACAACATTTGCAAATCTCTTAGCATCGCGAGCATTAAATCATCCATCAAAATCCATATCACGAGTGATACACATCAGAGAAGCAACAGCATGTCCTGATCAAACAAAAGCTGAGTGTTATACATCCTCACACAGCGAGAAGAATACACGAGCATCATTAAAAGCTGAATTTGATCGTGCTGTAACTTCTAGTAGTAGTAGTGGTAGTGGTTCGAATGGTACTTCAGTCAACAGTACTCTTGTAATATTAGACAGTCTAAATTACATCAAGGGATATCGATATGAATTATATTGTATATCAAAAGCTGCAGGTGAACAGCATGGTGTCATTTGGATAATGGGAAGTCAATCTGATAATGAATGTGTACAGTTAGGTGTGAGTAGTACAAGTGATACATTGGCAAAGAAATGGAATAGTCATAGAAAAGAAGTACAATTGAAGAAAGAAAGTGGAGAAGATCATGCTACACAGATATTAGAGGGAATGAGTGGTGATATTGAATTAGATGGATATTATAAAGATAATGCAATGATGGATGAGTTGGTATTGAGATTTGAGCCACCGGATGAGAAGAATCGATGGGAAAATCCATTGTATAAAGTTGATGTAAGTTCTGTCTTGCCTTGGGGTAAGGATGGCACATTGGCTAATGCAATAGAAGATCAAGACGAGTCCAAAGCGGACGAGCAAGGAAGCGGCACCGACGACGGTATTGCAAACCAAATGAAAGATTTGGAGGTAAAGGCCTCTGCTGAGCCAACACCAGTGAAGAAGAAGTCAGCATCTGGCTTCAAGCGTCGCACTAGAAAGTCGGCACAGCAAAAGTTATGCACAACAGAGATTGCTGCTCCAGTGGCACCCACAAACATCCCATCTAGTATGGCATCTCGGAATCTTAAATCTGATACAGGCGCTGATAACAGCGGTGATACTAAAGAACAAGCTAAACAGAAGATGGAGGATGTGATTGATAATATTCTCAACTCCTTCCTAACCAACACTGCAAGACTACAAGAGGGACTTTCAACAATTAGTCAAATCTCTGCTGATTCTAATGCACTCAACTTGATCGACAACATCACACAACGAGTCAATAATGATATACTAAAGGCACAAAAGGCAGCTTCACTATCAGCAGGTGTCGGTGGGCGTATCTTTATCGAGAATGGCAAACGCGATCGACGTACTATATCTTTATCTAAACCAATGCATGTGAATGAATTACGAGCATTTCGTCGTCAATTTCTCAAATGGATAGCAGGACATCCCATGCCAAGTGGTACAACAGGAGAAGAGGATATTGTTGAGAATTATATTGCCTATATTGAAACAAGTCTTAAATTGTAGTAGAGTACTAAATAAAAGTAGACGGAAAGAAGAATAACTTCTTATAAAAATCTGAATGAACTATACTCATCATCTTCATCTTTTCCCTTTCACATAACTACACTTCGATTTTAAGCCTTTTTCTTTTTACTCTTTGTTGTCTTTGGCTTATCGGCCTTTCCAATTCCCATGAGAAGTGTCACAATCATACCGAAGAAGAACCCAATAATAGCTCCCATGACAAGCAATGTAGCTGCTGCATTCTTTCTAAAGCTAATGATATGATCAAAGTCTTCCAATAGGTACTTCAAATGCTCATTGTCCTGGCTGTATTTATCAAACATTTGTCGAATCTCCTTCATCTTGACATCAAAAAATGATGGCGGTTGGGGAATGGTATCGATAGGTGACGTCTTATAACCACCAGTAACAAATTCATATAATGCATCCAAGTTACGTGCTCCTTTATAATTGTACATGTTACGATCGGCAAAGTATTTTAATGTAGGGTATGATTGAATTTTAAATCTCTTTGCTACCTGTGTTTGCTCAGTTGCATCAACCTTTGCAATGATAATCCCATCTTGTGCATTCTCCTGTTGTAGCTTTTCATCTAGTTCCTCCCTTTAATAATAACAGAGTTGATGATATTTAATTTATTGTATTTTAAAAAAAATGACATATGATATGGTATGATTGATACTTACCAGATTGGAGCGAGAGTTTTACAATGACCACACCAAGGGGCGTAAAACTTTACAAACCATTTACCTGTGTTAATTAAGAAGAAATATAAATGTATAGTATGTTAGATATAAGTACCATTAACATAATAATTGGTGGAGAGGAGGTAAAGGGTATTTTTTTACTCACCTGTCGTTTGCCCAGTACTTGATTGGGTCTGATGTTCAAATGTCGAGTCGGTCAGATCGATTACAGCAGCCGACGATATGGCTAACCATACCAGGTTAATAAATAAGACAATAGACCTCATTGTAGGTGAATGCCGACGCTAGATTGATGCAATAAATAATTTGAGGAGGTGGAAGAAATAGGATACCAATAATATCTTTTACAAAAAATGTCACGGCGAACATGGCATGCAATATTGTAGCATAGAGCAAGCGGAGCAGAGGAATTGCTAATAGAGTGGGAGAGCTAATATTGATAAGAAGAGGTAGTATAAAATAATATACACAACAAAGAATTAATCATGATCCCCGACAGAGAGAAGCTGCCCGAAGATTTATTCGACTCCTACATGGCAAATGAGGAGTTGATTCCGTCTCTCGATGGAAAGACTGTTGCTATCACAGGTACTACTACAGGGCTTGGCTTTAACATTGCGAGATGTGCTATCATTAAGAATGCTGCTTTAGTGCTATTACTCAATCGCAAGAGTGAAAGATCTGAGAAGTGCGAGGAGAATCTAAAGAAGTATCTTACCGAAGGGAGTAAGACTGTAATCAAAACAATTGATTGTGATCTAATGTCATTCGATAGTGTGAAGAAGGCCGGTGGTAAGACTTTTGTTGATATTTATGCTTACTATGGTTACCTGTTCAATGCAACTGTATACTAACGAAGTATTACATACCAATCTTACGCTACAGAACTTGTTAACAATGAAGTTAAACAATACAATGGTTTGGATATATTATGTTTGAATGCAGGAATCATGGCTTTTGATGATGATCGCACAGGAGATGGATTTGAAGTCCAGATGCAAACGAATCAGCTAAGTCACTTTCTTCTCACCTCTTTGGTATATTCATCAATCAAAAAAGCAGCCGAGAAACGAGGAGAAGCTAAGATTGTACCACACTCTTCTAGTGCCAGAGAGATGGTAAAAAGTTTGGATTCTAAGTATTTTGAAAAGTGTGAACCTAATACGTTGGGTGGGAATGATGCTTGGGTAGTATCTCAAATGGTGTTAGGACGAGGAGGTCCATGGGTTCGTTATGGTCAAACAAAACTAGCGAACAGTGTATATGCAATGGCACTACACAACAAACTCTCAGAGGCAGATTCAAAGATCAAAGCAGTTTGTTGTGAGCCGGGGTATAGTGCAACTCCTTTGCAGAATACAAAGCACATGATCAATATGATGGAGAAGCTCGTACCTAAACAATCCGCCGCTGATGGTGCTCTGAATGCAATCATGGCTTGCTTCAACAAAGAAGCACAGTCTGGCGATTTATTTGCACCTGAAAAGAAGATGACTGGTAAACCAATAAAGGTCGTGGCGGGAGGTGTGAGGCAGAATACAGGTATGATTGGTGGTACAGATAAAAGTACATGTGATCCTGATCAGCAGAAGCTATTATGGGAGAGTTGTGAGAAGGCATTGGGTATTGAATTTGTTGTTAGTTAAAAAAGACAGAAGATAGCCCCTTGCACAATGCATAGATTGTTGCTGAGAATGTATTGACTTGTTGATTCTTTAAGATAATGTCTAGTTGTCTAGAATACCCTTCACTACCATCTTTGTACATCATTACTTATTCTTTTGTTTAGCATCATGTTCAGCAACTGCATAACACGAAGAGCAAAGTTGACTAACATTCACAACTTGTTTCACAGCACATGCTGGAGTAGACACTATTAAGAAATACTCAACATAACTTTGGATGATTGTATAATCTACTATTCCGCTTGTTGTATCTAATTTCATTCTTGTAAGTAAATAAAGAGCTACATATGTAAACTCAGCCCCAACACAACAATACCCAAAGAAGGAATATGATAAATAGTACCATCTAACTAAGAAGAATCGTCCTTTATTTCCTTCTGCTGATTTGTGATGTTGTTTTAATGATAATGTAGAGTACATTTGACACCAATGGCTAGAGATGTCCAATATTATAAGCATTATGAATAGCTAATGATGTTTGTTGTTGAGTAGTTGTTTAATGCGGTATATAATGGAGTATAAGAGGTTGAGTAGTTTTGCGTAATATATATTATATAACGGAGTACCAAGACATACAGAGAGATGATGAGAGAGCTGATACATAGCACGAAACTAAAGTAGATTCATATGCACTTGAACTTACCAAAACTAATATCGGTTCATCTGCATACTCTCTTGACAAAACACAAAGTAACGCAGCAGTTGAACATCGATCAGTAACCATATCAAGTAATCCACCAAACGTGCTACATTGATTAAACTTTCGTGCTGCCATACCATCGAATAGATCACCAACAAATGATGATATGTAGCATATTATTGCAATTTTCCAATGTGTTGGAAAGATGATCATTAATGTTATACTGAGTAATGTGAGTACTACTCTGAGGTAGCCGATTATGTTAGGGATGTAGAGAAGTACATTTCCCGCTGTTGTTGCTGTTTTATTTGCCATGATGGTTGTTGTTATTGAGGTTGAAACCAAGTACTCCAAATCAGCAATAGCAACAACCTCTTCTACTAAAATGGCTCACACTCTCAACTCTCATAAAAAGATACCGGGCCCACTCATCAAAGCAAATCAACGCTGACGATTGACGATGACGACATTGACGGCAATAGTCAAATTATAGGAGAGAATATCGTCCTCCAAGTAGATATACATATAGCAAACAAATGATGAAGTCATCAATAGTAATATTAGCATCTCTTTTAGTTAATGGAGGAAATGCATTCGTACCATCTTCACCAAACAAGGTGACAATTGCATTACAAGCAGAAAAGCAAAATAATGTTGATTCTATGCAAACTACTCGACGAGAGTCACTCATTAGAGGAGTAACAGCTGTAGCTGCTGGATTAGTTATTGCCTCTCCAAATATTGCAATGGCGGCTGACATTGAGGAATTTACACTTCCATCATATGATTCATCAAAGGGAAGTACCTTAATTGATATTAACAGTGAATTAGGAAATATTAACAAAGACACATTATCAAAGGCAAAGTCTAAGCGTGAATATAAGGATACATCCGAACAGAAACTGGAAGCTGATAAATTAAGAAAAGCCGAGAAGGATGGAGGAAGTTTATTGGATAGTATGGTATCACAAAGTGATGCAGATAAGAAGGCACGTGTAGCAGCTGAGATTGCCGAGAGTAGGGCTAATCGTTGGAACACTTTCTAAGTAGCTATTGGAGGTTGATTATATCTATGTGGTCATTTGGTGCAATATAACGGGATTGTTGTTTATATTTCATCTTTGGGAGCAATCTACTGTGGAGTATATTTGTTGAGTATACTCGTAAGCTAAGTGTGCTCTTTTGCTAGATACGGTCTAAGATGTACATCTTGTCTAATCAAAGTAAGCTTTAAATTATGTTATATTTTATTTGAAAGAAATCAACTTCCACTACACAGTAGTAAATACAGAAGTCATCTTTCACGCGGAGTAGAATAACTCCGTGGCGGAGGCGGTGGGTATCCTCTAGCTCGATTAGGCGAGGTTGTGGGCGACCTTCTTGGAGGGGGTGGAAACTGCTGAACATTCTTGTAAGAAGCACCGGGAGGGTCTGCGGATTGATCTGATCCAGTCGAAAGAACTGATTTACTATCATCTGTTTGTGTTGATGTAAAGCCACTATTTACAACATTGCTTGGTACGTTGCTGTTGTTGTATTCCCAAGCGGAGTTTTCTGGTATTGCAGATTGATGTTGTCTCCAACTAGCAACCTGACGATTATCTCTAGGATTGGATGTAGACCTTTGTCCTTTCACTTGAGTAGTTGCAGCACTTCCATATGACCAATTGAAGTTAGAACTGTTGTTCGATGATGAAGCGGCGGTAGATGAAGAAACACTCGTCCATCCTGAATCA
>Ga0075437_12433_pt1 | contig 11816 bp, 10 predicted proteins | sample MintriMetagenome_FD_74266 | JGI IMG/M metagenome (GOLD analysis project Ga0075437, IMG submission 74266) | Marine eukaryotic communities from Monterey Bay, USA to study complex ecological interactions - Minidiscus trioculatus and... | ecosystem: Environmental > Aquatic > Marine > Unclassified...
GTTGTTTGGCATTGTATGGGAGTATAACAAGTTGTGAACACTCCCAGCATGATTGCAAGTCCCTCCACCATACTTTTACAGCCCCATGTTGGTGGGTTTCATGTCTCAGATCAGGCAAAAATCTTGATTTTCTGCTGACTTTCAGGCAACGCTTGGCCATCAAGTGGGGGTATAGCAGCATATAGGCTACTTCCATGTTTGAAATACTTTACATACAACCCAGAAGTATGATCTAGTTTTATTGGTTGACATTTAATTGTTCATCACATATATGCTATTTATATAATGGTTTGCCTGATTGGTAAGCCTCTTTTTCTATTAAATCTAAGAGATGTCTTGTAGCAGTATTTCTCAGTGCTGAATAAGAATAATATACCTTGACATGTTATCAACAAGGCAACTATGTGTGTCATTCGAGTAAAACCCTTAGAACCCAATAATGGTCCAAGCACAAATCCAATGACTTGACCACATGTCATCGCTGAATTATATATCGATGCTGTAATATCATTTGCCTTGGGTTGTACCTTTGGATCAGGATATAACTTTGAGGTTTGTTCTTGCATCCAAGGTAATAACTGAATCCAGCATGGTGTGGGCAATAATCCAAGTAATATAACTCCAATAACTACCATGGAAAGAGAATTGGAACCAACTAGTAACACGGCTATCGGTGTAAGCAGAATTGATATTGATAAAGTCCGAACATGTTTTGGAAGATACTGGACTAGAAATACCGTCGGGACATAGATGACATTTGACAGTGAAAAGATAAGTCCAATCTGCTTACTGCCAATGTGAAAAGTATTGTCTAATCTTGTTGCCAGTAATGGTTCTATTGAAGTCCAGGACAGATTTACCATTGAGATAGATGACGCCGCTAGTATGATCTTTGGAACTCTGATAAGTGATGAGATTGTTGGAGGAGGTTGTTCAATTTGGTTCTCTTCTTCTTCAATGTTAATAGATTGCAGTATATTGTTACTATCTTTCTTCTCTGATGATATACCAATTGAATTGTACGATGCAGTATGACGCAAACTGAGAGATGGTGACTGATCAGATACAATCTGTGCCTCAACATCTGACTCGAAACAGCTTCCGACGTCAACATCATCAATCTCCTCTGATTCTTTATACCTCAAATACGGTGCTAAAAACTTCCATGTAATGAATGCCAATAACATCATACTCAATGAGATAAATGTACTAAATGTGTATTGATAACCCATTGTGTCGTAAATATAACTTCCAACTAAAGGACCTATGATATATCCTGATCCGACTGATGCTTCTATATAAGACATTATGATGGATTCTCTTTCATTTGTAAATAATAAAGTAGACAATGAATAGTACCCTGTTGTTATGATTGAGAATAACGCTCCAAGGAAGAATTGCAGTATGGTAAGCATTGACACTATTATCAACTTATTGTTGTTGTGGCCATTCGTATCATCATTCGAAGAAGTATCAGATGATATCCAACGAGTCATTTCAAAGACATGACCAATAAACCAAAATACAATAGACATTCCAATCATTGAATATATCATAACCTTAACAGTACCAATAGATTGAAATTTATGTGCAATCAATGGTGGTATAATTGAGGAACCAAAACTAAATGATAAAAATATAAGAGATATACTTCGTTCATTTATATTGTACTTTGAAATCTCGAGTGGTATTATTGGTGCAATGGTTGTATAGCTGGCATTTACTACTATTGCAATTAATGAGAGAGATATCCTTTGTCGGCGTCTTTGTTGTTGTTGCATATTGTATTGCAGTCAAAGGATGTAAATAAACACGTACGAACCCAACTAATAAGTCGACAAGAATTCTCCTCTCCGTGTATGATTTTGTATCTCATTCTGGTAATATGTTATTACTGAACATTCATCTTTCATCACATACTCTCATAAAAAAGTTAAGTATATCTTTGAGAGAACTTCAAGTCTCTGTTTGTTGCGAGTTGCGACCCGACTTCAGTGGAGTGGTATCTTGTGAAGGAAATATCCTCGGCGATATGATAAGTAAGTGCTACGATAAGAGTCATGATTAATAGCCGCCGATCATCATATATACGCATATCTATGATACTATACGCCGAGCGAGTTTCTTTGGCTTGCACATCACTCTTTCAATTAGTAGTGGCTCGATGACGTGATAGGCAGACATGCTATGAGAATATCAAACGGGTGTTACTTGAAAACCCAGAAGAAGTCTCATATTATGAGGAAACAAAAAGAAATAAAGCACAGTTCTCTCTAGTAGCTCTTTCTTGATTAATCTAACTACTTTCCTCGTGATATATAGCTTGTTTTTCTTGTGACAATTATTTACTTCATTAACTCTTTTGATCCTACTCCAAATATAAAGTCTTCTTCTTACCTACAAGACACTACTTTCCTCGGTAAACAATGGTTCATCTAATCCATCACCCTCACCTCCTCCTTGCTTCACACTCTCAAGTTTTTCCTTCTTAACTTGAGCAGGATGCAAAAGACAATTACCAACAGCCGCAATAAAGAACAATACTGTACTTGCAATTGTAGACTTTCCACCCTGAGATAAGCTACATGTATCTGCGAAGTCCATACCCAACGTATTCGACTTTGTAATGAGCATATTGTTTTTACAAAGATTACTATCCAGTATGATGAATGATAGTCCTGCACATAACGTACATACTAAGTAACCAATACTACCAGTACGAAATGATACATTACGTTTCGTTGACATACATCCTTGGAAGCAATCTAACATTAATATAGATCCACCAATAATAATTGCAATTAAGTTAAATGTTCGTGAAGCCTTCCAATTTTTATCAATGTTTAAGTCATTTGGGTATAATACACAATTATCTAATGATACATCTATGGTGCCATCGTTATTACTATCAACTAAGCTCCATGATTTGTAGGACCAAAAACCAAAGTTTAGTGTAAGATCACTATCGAGTGATTCAAATGATACAAAGTTGCAATAGGTACCGACAAATAAGAGAACGAAGGCTGATAATGCACAGAAGAATGGTATGCAGAATAGATATTTACTGTAGTATTGAATAGTATAATCGGTAGAAGGAGATAAAGATGTGGAGGTTAGCAGACAATACAATCGATCAGACAAGCGAGTATGTCTGTAAAGTCGAATAGCATTGCAATGATACTGAAACTTACGGCAGAGGCTCGCCTGCTTTTGGCAGGAACGGTGGTAGAGGTTGTTCTCCGCTCATTGCAAAGTATATATTAACTTCTTATGGTAGTAGAGAGTTTGTATTTGTAGCGTCCGTCAGTATCATACCCAGTAATAAGTCAATCAATAAGGCAGGTAGGTGCATCATAAGTTATCTTCTTTATGTCGCGGTATCCATTTTCAAAGTTGGCAATGCAATAATTCTATTGAGTATTGTATCATATTGACAATAACCATGGCCAATCCACCAATCAAAGTATCAAGCTCAGGCTTCTCCATCATGACGACGATATTTGCCATCACGGGTAAGTGCCGGCGTATTGCTTCCCCCTATCTTTGATGATTTCTTCCTTAAATTTTTTTTGCTCTCATGATGTGAATCTAATTCTAAATTATTATACCTAACCTTCCTCTCTACCCCTACATAATGCATATACATATAAAATATACAGCATTTATCATGATGTGGATAGGCTCACTCCGTTGCAACTTCTTAAAGTTTATATCAACATCTAGTACGGAACAGCCTGTGACTATAGAGTTAGGAACGTAAGTGATCTCAAATATATTTTTATAGTCATTATCAGTAGACAATTCACACCATACTCATATTCCTACTATTATTTTCTCTTCTGAATGATTCAATAGGTGGTATTATCAATCATGGGCAGCAGTAGCATCAAATTCTGGAACATATGTATCTGTGTTGGTTATGTAAGTGGAGATAACAAAATTTTGAGCATATCTTGTGTACCCTCTTGTTGTTCAATCCTAATCCCAATATCTTATCATCTCAATTGCAATTGCAATACAACATATAGCCGGATATGACTGATATTGACTCAAGTTGGAAGGCAGCTCGTGTAAGTACATATATCATCTATACTTTTGAGCGAACCCAAATTCAGCATCTAATCTCTTTATTTAGGCATTCAGCATCATGGCCTTTATTCTCGGAGTTATCATGTTAGTTATTGCATCAATCGCTGCATGTTCAACTGGACCTGGAGATCTTGGATCCACACATCGGTTTGAAGCGCCTGCATATTTCCTTACTGCACTTTGTCAAGGACTTGTCCTATTATTATTATCAAGTAATGCATGCAATAGTTAATGTACTAGCGGATTTGAACACTCCATTATCTAACCAAGCTGAATTTGGCGAGACTTGTGAAATGAGCACCGGGGCCAAGTTTATTATCAGTGCTACAGCGTTTTGGGTAGGTGCAGCTGTAATGAGTGTAATGACAAGGAAGACTGAGATGAAAGAATTGGAAGAAGCAGAGCTTGCCGTTGGAGGAGGAAACCTTACTGAACCATTAACTGCATAACTAAAAAGTATTGAGGGCATATTCATTTCAAATGAAAGAAGGCAAATAAAGAGAAGCTGCAGTGTATTAGGAGGAGTGGTATCATTAAACAACATGAATGTGGTATCAACTGAAGAATGACTCGCATTGTATTAGTCTGGTAGTACTAAGTTAAGAAACTATTGCTTTGAATCTAAACTTTATTCCCTTATTGTCCATCTAACAGATATTGAACCTACTTCACCCAACTAAGGACATCTTTCTCATGCTCAAATGTATCATTTCATCTCTCAATGTAATCTAATCTCCTCCCGATTCTACCACAGCCTGTTCAGGCACTGCATCATCAGTAGGTTTTACTTCCTCGGGCTTTGCTTCTCCTTCCTCAGCGGCAACAGCCTCTTGATCAGGCTTGGCAACTTCGTCTTCTCCTGCCATTTCTGCCCGTTCAGCCTTATTTGCCAGGAAACTTGTCACAGCGGCACAAAACCAAAACACTGTGGCAGAAACAACAAGCTTTGCTCCAGTAGCCATTTGACAAGTCTCTTCAAAGGTGACATTACGAAGTTGTGGAGTTCCCAATCCAGTTAATACCTTACTATCACAAGCATTACTAGCCAATAACAATAGAACAAGTCCTTGACAAATTGTAATTAACAGGTACATTGGTGCTTCCCAACGATGCGTCAAAGCGTAGTCATTATCAGGGAAGAAGCAGCAGCCATTGACACACATACATACAAGCATGCCGACTCCGAGGATGAAGGTGATGATTCCGAAGGCTAAAAGAAGACAATGACAATGGGAAAGAGTAAGCTAACATGTACTTGTGCATATGATATGAGCAAACTGACAAGCAAAGAACAAAGATCCCTTCACTTCACTACTACTAACCTTGGGCTGTCTTCCATGAAGCATCAATTGGTGTGAAGTCAGGATAGCCATTGCAACTTTCAAAGAGATATGTACCAGATGTTGAAAAGATCAGGGAGTAATATGCGTAATACCACATGCCTAATTCCATACTGAATGGCTCGTCGGCACCAGAAACCGAGTCAAACTTTAGAAAGTTACATCTGATTCCTCCAATCCACATCTTCGGGTACGTGAGGTAGATATATGATATGACCGCAGTGTATGCTAGTGTTAGTGTATGACAAGAAGATGAACATTTATTGCAATTGCAACAAAGGCACTTACAAGAATAAAGGCAGTGACTCCAAATAAAATCGTTAATAGGGAATATCCCTGTCTGGAATATTGAGAGGGAAGTGATGTTAGTGACGATGTTATGACGATGATGATATGATGATCACATCTTGTGCACAAAATGAGAAGAACTATGAGCTCCGCCTCTGCTCTGTATCCTCCACCCCCGCCGCCCACTACAATGCTTGTATATCTCCATGAAAATCTCCATCAGTTTTTCAAGGCCTGTTGATAGTTTATTTGCACTTTTCATATTGTTTGCAAGATGATATGGTAGTCGAGTATCTCCATCGTCGGCACTCTCATCGTCTCGTCTACTATCGATAAAGAAAACAGGATAAGAGACTCACGATTTGTTGCTATTCATTGTCATGATGATATGTTATTCCTCGAGATCTGTATGAATACGATTGGTTGATTATTTGTGAGAGGAAGAGAGGGTCCACCGCCGTGCTAAGAGCACAAGTTGGTGAAACCTTGTCTATGTTTTGGAAGTTTGGAGAGGCAATTGACAATAAAATTGGATTTTTTACACAGATGCCTGCCGCCGCTGGTCATGACATGAACAGGTACCATCCACCAACTGAAAGTGCATAAGTTATATGTATCCTTTGAAAAGGTATCCTTATTATGTGATGTATGATATGAGTAATGATATCTGTATCTGGGGGCACGTGATATGTTGAAAGGAGAGAACAGAAGTAGTTGTAATGTTACCAAGTAAGCTCTAGCTTGGAAGTACTCTATTTTGTATCGGCCGTGTACACACTAGGTATCATATTATTTTCAGATGTTCCAGTTTCTCTTCAAGATCTGACACTGTTTGTGTAAGTTGAGCAATGTTCAGCTCCATTCGCTCTTGTTTCCATTCCCGATCGACTTTGTTAGTCCTCAAATCATAATCATCCTCTATTTGACGTGTTCTTGTTGCACGTTCATCTTCTACTGCACTATCACGACGATCCCCCGAGTCGCCTGATCTGCCTCGAACAATCTGTATAGCATGGTCTAAATCATCTTGGGACACTATACAATCCATTATACTCGATGGCGAATCATCTTCATATGACGGATTGTCACTTGAAAGCCTTCCAACAGACCTGGCCAAGGCGCGACTAGCAGCTGCTCGTGTTACTCCAGCAATCGAGGCTCCACTAAATCCATCACAGTCTATTGCCACTTGTTCTACCAGTTGATCATAGCTCAAGATGTTGTTTTCTAAATGCTTCGTCTTCTTCAAATGGGTTTCAGCTGCACTTCCTAGGGGTGGATTGTTCACTTCTAGCCTCCCCGTTTCAAACATTTGCTTGGTATGAACCATCACTATACTACGGCGTTGTTCCACAGTCTTTGGTTTCTCAATTTCTATCTGTACTTCGAATCTCCCGGATCTCAATAGAGCTGGATCGATCAACTCTTTCTTATTGGTCAGTCCAATCACCAATGTTGTCGTCTTTAACGGATTCACACCATCCATCTTGGATAGCAATTGGTTGACAACCGAGTCTCTTGCTACTCCAGCATCACCTTGTCCGCCACCACCGGCGCCTCTGTTCCTTGCAATAGCATCAAATTCATCCATCACAACGACATGAATAGCCGCACGACCTAATGCCTCACCACCATCGGTTTCATTCCATTTGTACTTGTCGTAAATATCTGAAATTTGTATATAAAAGTACAAGGTCAGACTAATGTGCAATGAGATGAATCACTCTTCATATTAACATATACTTACCTGGAGGATTATCAAATATGTCACGCAAGTTCTGTTCCGAGCTCCCGACAAACTTGTCAAGCACTTCAGGTCCATTGACAACTGTTATTGGTCGAAAGGGTGATAGTATTGATCCAAGTTTTGATGCTAGAAGTGTCTTACCACAACCCGGGCCTCCATAAAGAAGCAGACCACGAGTCGGTTTGATACCCAAATCGGCCAATAACTTGGGAGGAGCAGCCAAAGGTGTCCATATCCGAGTCTTAATCTCTTCCAATACATGATCTAATCCACCAACTCCCAAATTCCCACCATCAAATCCTTTCCCGAGTCCGGCACTTGCAATCATGTCTGCTACTCGAGAAGCTGTTGCTTCAGTTTCCGAAAGTTGTATATCTTTCAACTCTTGTTCCCGAGCTACTCTTTCCATTGCAATTTTAGCATGATCAATTGGATGTCGTGTTAATAACCATGTACCGCCTCCAGCTGATCCTCCATAGGTTTGCTTTGTCAATGGATTGTAACCACCTTGCAGTACAAGCTCGTCAGAGGAGGTTGCAAGTAATGATGCTAATGTACGCCCCTCGGGACATAGCGGTACACTTCCACTCTCAACTGCATCTTCAGGGAGGTTTGCTATTCGTTCCCAATTAGCTTTGTCATTATTGACTGTTAATAGCCATGTTTCATCACATACAGTTGTTTGTTGTCGTCCATTCAAACTCGCACCGCCATATAAGATGCATTGATTCTTTCCAATAGACGTTATACCAGCATCAATCAATGCTCGTGGATGGTCATTCGATATTGTTTTTAACTTTGTCCATTCACAAGTTTTGGTATCGAGTCTGTAAGTATCTGAACTATACTTGTCTCCAGTTGATCCTCCGTATAGTAACACATCTTTTAATTCACCTTCGGCAGCTTTCACATAGTTCATACTCCTTTCATTAGCTTCTGCCCTGCTCTTGTATCCATGAAGATCATCAACAGCCTCATAACTTGTATTACTATCATCATCCTCCTCACCAGCTCTGGGAATATCACAACAAGCAAAGTTACTCAAATCAATTTCTGGTATATCATCATCATTATTATCAACCAGCACTTCCTCAATACTAGGTGTTGGTAAATCATCATTATAAACCATAACCTTCCCACCATTACATATCAATGCAACTTTAGTATTTGATATAGCACACGCTACCAAACTACTACTACAATCAACTTCATCAATTGGTAATATTGCCTGACTTAAACTCCATTTATTAGTTAATAAACTTAATACCCATACGTCTGATAATTGTTTGTTTGTTTTGGAATCTATTCCACCAAAGAGAAACATTAAATGACCAAGTCTACTTGTTGCTGCATTGGTACGGGGTGTTGGACGTGATATACCCTGTTCTTTTCGTGATATTAATGTCCATTCATTATCATTATTAGAAGTAGTATCGAATTTGTCCTTTTCATATACCCATAGATCATGTGTAGCAGTAACCATTGCCTCCTGTTGTTTTTGACGTTTGGATGATGCCTCTCGTGCCTCCTTGAGTGTTTGACTTACACTCGTCTTTGTACTACTGCTATTAATTGATGCACCTGCTCCGTTTATATCTTGTAATGGAACTTGACCACCAAAGAGATATATCTTATCATGAACTACTTCTTGGTTGCCATCATCATCTTCACCGTAATTTGATGGAAATGTGATGGATGATTGACCGCACACTGGAAGATGCGCGTTTCACAATTTATGAAGTACGAAAGAGAGAGATGATTGTAACTTTCTGTTAGAGCATAGGTTGTAAAGGCAATCAAACAAAGGCAAGTAGTGGCCAAAAGAGTAGCTTAAACACATGCATTAGTGAGATGAAACAATACAAACGCGGACTTTCCTTGAGGTCCATATGTTAAAGGAGACCGACTCCACGACCAACCATGTATTTGTATTATTGATAGAAGAAGTATTATTATTTGCATATTGTGATATCTAGTTGTCCTTCTTTGCAATAAGTATGAGCTGATGGATTGGATTATTGATGATGGTTATATGGTGGAGATACTTTGGCCTCCACTGTACTTGCAATGAGAGATAAACTACTATACGATAACTCTTTGCAGTGATACTACGAATGACCTTATTGGATTAGGCGACCTCTGATTGCAGCATTTGATACAATAGTATGTGATATGTGGCCTGACGACTAACTTCATAATTTTATCATTTTGTTTGCAGAGATACCCCAAAAAGGAGTTTCATAATGCTATTTACATGAAAACTGAATACACTCTCATAAAAATTTAAGTGCACCATACATCCTGGACCTCTTGACTAGATCAATATATTGCAATTATAATACAATAATAAACTACATAAAAAACAATGGTACAAACAAGAAGAAGTAAGAGAAATCAGCCGCAGTGTGTGTAGGATATCGCCGCCGCTGTGAAGCCAATCGATATGGCCAAGTTAATTGAGAAAATTGATGAGAAAAAGAACAGTGACAGTGATGCACTAACACTTGGGTGTACTGATATTAAGAAGAAGAGTACTGGTATAGATCTCAGTGCAGTAGAAAAGGAGGTTGACAGTAGTGATAATAACCTTGGTAAGAGAATTGATAATGAGAAGAAGAGTACTACTGATATGAAGCTCAGTGTAGAACAGGCTGGTAGTACTAATGATAATGATAAGAAAGAAGATTGGCGTATCAAAGCCGAGGAGCGACGACAAGCTGCATTAGCAATCCGAGCTGCCAAGAAATTAAAGATTGAACAACAACAGAATTCTGGTATTGAGAAGCAGAAGAACCATCAGCAGCCGATTGTAACACCTGTTACTAATCCGTATAGTTCATCTAAGAAGTCATCTAATCCATATACAAGGAAAGCGGTATCTAGCCCTTATGCTGCAAAGAATACAACAACAACAACTGCCCAAATTAATAGTCCACAGTCGGATATCAAACCTCGTAAACTCCCAGCTGCATCAGCAGTAAAAGCAGTACAACAACCGCGAGTAACAAGTACTTGGGGTGATTGTCGTTTAGACTTATGGGAAGAAACATGTCGTTGTGGTGGTGAACGCAAAGCACCTGATACGCGTATGTGTTCTTGTCCAGCAGTGTTAAATGCAGGGCTTGGCTGTAATGGGTGCAATGCAGGTGTTCTTTTAATCAAGGGTGGTCCACCCCGAGGATTCTTTTGGGGTTGTTCACAATATAAGAAACGTGGATGTAAGTATACTAAACGATTTGGTCCACCACATGACAGAGCAGCGGCACAACAGCTTGCTGAGTTGAAACAAGAGAGTATTGCAAAGGCAAAGAAAGAGAGGGAGGGTTGGCTGTGTATATCCGATCCATATGAGCAGGATTGGAAATCAGTATGTCGTTGTGGCGCATGGTGCCTGCTCAATACATACGAGTGTTTTATGCAGAGCAATGGTGGTTGTGGTATGCTACCAATTTGTCCTGACTGTGGAACGGGATCGTTATTCTTAAATCGATCCAAATACGATGGTGGACGATGGTGGGGATGTTCTAACTACAAGAAGGGGACGTGCAAGTTTCGTAAGAACTATATTGAACACTCAAGCTGGGAGAGTTAGTTGAGTAGTAGTATTATTGGTCAGGAAGGGTCGGAAGAAAATATTTGATGTGATCTAGAGGGGTGCATAGGTATAGATATACTTGTAAGTTTAAATTGAGACATGTTCTCCAATTCAATGCTGCACTACTTTACAACTATATTATACACATGACCATACGACAGAAGGATAATCAAGGGATTACAAATGCATGAATGCTTTAGTCCTTCTCATGACAACGAAAGTCTTGTCTCCCCTTGCTTTTCATCATATCAGACACAGCCATGAGCATATCATCGTTCATCCAATGGATACCCTCAATATTACAATAGACAGTATGACAACCACCGTCCTTTGGAAATTGCATTACAGAGCTATCGTCCTCTTCAAACTCAAATACATCAGGATCAATGATGCCATTGGATATACCCAAGGCATTTCCAATCCATACCGCACTATCTTCTTGAGATGTTATTGCAACTCGACCCTCAACTGTAATATCAATAGCAGAGTAATCCAAGAATGAAGCTGACTTTGGTATGCTCACCACCCGAACAGTCTCCCAAAGACAATCAGTTCCTTCTGCCTCCTTCTTCTTCATTAGAACTACACGACCATTCCCCAGGTCCTTCTTCTTCTCTTCACTGCAATGATTGCCTTCACATAGACCAAGGATATACAATTCCCCATCTTTATCTGGAAATCCAACAGCACCTTCAAACCCTTTAGAATCTCCTTCAAACAAAATGATAAAATTATGAAGTTAGTCGTCAGGCCACAT
>Ga0075437_12844_pt1 | contig 11810 bp, 7 predicted proteins | sample MintriMetagenome_FD_74266 | JGI IMG/M metagenome (GOLD analysis project Ga0075437, IMG submission 74266) | Marine eukaryotic communities from Monterey Bay, USA to study complex ecological interactions - Minidiscus trioculatus and... | ecosystem: Environmental > Aquatic > Marine > Unclassified...
GTAATAACCTTCATCTCCGGATACCATTGCAATGAGCAGATACTCTCCCTCTTCCAGACAAAGAGTCTCATCATCTATAGCATCAGAGTTACTTGCCATCTCGAAACTGGATTCTACTGACTGAAAACCAGACTCAATAGGTTCCATGTTGTGAACGTAGAGACTATTTCTACTTCATGACACTTCTCTGAAGTTAAAGTAGTATTGGAGTCTGACACCTAAAATGAGAGGTGAATGGTTTAGTTGGAAGACAGATGAATCTATTACATGGACAGTAGAAAGACATTCAATTCTTTTACCTCATCATATGTCAAGTAATCATTTGCTTTATCATCATTTGAATGAGAATTGTTTGGTTGTAGAGACATTTGTGATTGAGTGTTTGATATGGGCATGGTGGTTTGGGTATCCTCTTTATCTTTTGTCAACACTATCAATAATGCAACTAATGACAGAACAAACGGAATTGAAGATAATATGGTAATGATACGGCATCGTCTTTGTTGAGCTGCTATTTCATGTTTATCATTCACTTTGCCTTTCTTCGACTTTCGAGCTTTGGCTTTGCGTTTGTTGTTGCTGGACGATGATGGTGTTGCATTGCTTCTATCTGATGAAGATTCAGAAAAGGTTGGATCCATCCTCAGCTGTGGAATCTGATGCATATCATCATTCATCTTTATGTTCTTATGTTGTTGATTACCAAGTTCTACCCTGCTTACTTCTTCGTCCATCATAAATACGCATAACAAATGTGTTCTTATCTATTAGTATTGAAGATACAATTTAGTTTAAGTATAACATCATCAGCATCCCAGCCAAAACAACTGATTTGAGATAGATTTGCATTCATTCATAGTCTTGTGCAATGCATAACATCTCACCATCATCTTTAACGGCTATAATCTGATGAGAACACTAGACATATGATAGATAGGATACCGTATCTTAGCTCTTATCTGAGATTCGAGATGAGTCGAAGTGATCCGCTTATATACTCCTCATAAAGCTTGACCACACGTTTCCGTGAGTAGTTGTGTCAGCACATGTAGCATGCTATACACCTGAGACCTCCCGAGACTATTATGCAGATAGATGCTTATTGACCTTTTTGTATGAACTTGAGGAGTTAAAAGGATACCATAAACTTAGGTCCTCTTTAACTTCTTATTATGTACCATTGAAATGTTGCATATATGTATGTTTACTTGCCTTACCGCCATGATAGCACTACTCTTTGGTTGTCTCTCGTACCGACTAGATGATAATTGACCCCCACTCTATTGGGAGACAGCAATAATAAGCTTCTCGAGAAGCAGGGCTTTTCGAAACTATTGCTAAAAATTTAATGAGGCAGCCCATAAATCAACTAAACAACTACAACAAGCAGCCCCACTAATAGGCTGATATAACCATACACCACGCTAGTGACTTAACAAAGGAGAGAATATGAAAGAAGAAGGTAGGTTGTGTCATCTATGTCTCAACTCGCGGCGGCGGGGGGTATTATTTATCTATTGCAATAAAACCTAAAAGTTCAACTGATCAGAACACTAAATCTAAACATCACTATCCTCTCTATCAATAATAATATATCCAATACAGATAATAAAGAGGCCGGAGGAGAGAAGGAGGGAGGAGATACTACTACCAAACAACAGCATAGTATCGATAAACTAACAGCACTTGCCGATTTAGCCTCCGCTCGACGTAAGAGCGAGGAGGATGAGGATGATGAGATCGAAAAGGCACAAGATGGTGTATCATCATCATCATCAGTTGAAAAGACATCAACCAAAGATGTAAAGGAGTCTACATCGGCGGCGGCGGCGGATGCCAAGGCCGATAATAACAAGAGTAAGAATGGTGATGTTGGTACCCCAAGTGGTGAAGACGCCGAGGAGAAAGAGGCTGCCGTGGACGGTGCATCAAAATCTGACACCAAGGAAGATGTGTCAACTGTTAAGGATGAGGATGGCAAGGCCGAGAATACCCCAGCCGCAGAAGACAAGGATAAGACTGAGGAATCATCATCATCGCCTCCGCCAACTGAACGATTCCGCCCCAAACGTCCAAAGCGTCAGCCTGCCAAGTTCAAGGATACTGACATTGATGCTCAGCAGTCTAAGGACGATGCCACTAACCAGCCATCTGATACTACCTCCAACACCAATAACGCCAAGGTAAAGGAGGAGGTAGAAGGAGAAAGCACGACACCACCAATAATTGAACCACAAGAATATTGCAAGAAATTTTGTCAACCATTGAAGAAACAACAGAATAAGGCAATGAATGCTATATTAAAGCAGGGTATTGAGTTGGGTGAGAGTATGGAAAGTGATGACGCTAATACTGCGGCAAATAGTGCAGGTAACCAAGTAGGTCAAGGAGGAGGAGGTGGTACTACCGACTCATCTGGTGGTGTTGGAAGAAACGATTTTGGAGGTATGTTCCCACAAGATAAGGAAATAATGTTACAACAAATGCAACAAGAATTACATCAATTGCAACAACGGAATAATCAAGTAAGTGGCAAAATGCGTCATGAAATGGTAAGCACCGGCGTGCCATTACGTGACTCCATGTCCGGCCTGGCATCCATGATGCAATATGCCGCACAACGTGATCATCGTCAATCAAGACGTGGATCCAATAATTCTATGTTTGATAATATGTCGTTAAGTTCATTCCCAATGGATTCAACTAATATGGCCAATAGTCCCAATCCCTTCAAGGAAGTTATTAATAAGGATAATTTCTTCAATGCCATGAGTAGTAGTGGTATGACTCCTGGTGCTACTATGAATCCTGACCTTATGGGTGGAGGAGGAGATGGTAATAGGGGTAATAGCATGTTGAATAATATGAGTGATATGGAATTGAAACAGCGTATGATGAGAGTTATGTCTGAAAGTGCTAACAGTATGGGTATGATGATGAATACACCAGGAAATGATTATGGCAATGTCAATGCCGAGTCACAACTTGGTAAACGAAAGTATTCATATGATCGGAGTGGAGGAGGTAACGATGCACCCTCCTCACCCAGTGGACCGAAGAAATCATTCTTACAACGTGAACGTATAATGGATGCAGAGATGCGTAATCATATGTTGAGTGCATTACAGGGTAGTGCCGGTGCACCATCTATGATGACTACTCCCGGAAATATGGAGTATAATCAAAGTCATCATGATGGTATGTTAATGCAACAAGCTAATGCTATACAGCATGCTAGGATGATGGCACAGTTTAATCAACGTAATGTTGGCTTGCCTTCATTGAATAGTCCAACTGAAGATGCTGACGGTGGTGGTTCCTCAAAGAAGAAGTCAAAGAAGACACCCAAGAAGTCAAACACATCATCATCATCCAAGAAGAAGAAGAATACCGATGGTAAGAAACTAACAGCCAAGGAGGTTGCCGCATCAATCCTTCAAGCCACTGGTATTGAAAAACCAAAAAGACCATTCTCGGCATATAATCTCTTTTTTCAATTAGAACGAGAGTTCATTAAACATGAGATAGCCGATGGACGAAAACCTACCGATGATCCAATGATCCGTGATGCATTGGATGCTGTTGCCAATGGTGTGCCTAAACCAGAGGATAGTGGTGGTGTAAAGCCAGGTCTACTTTGTATTGATAAGGAAGTGTTTAAGTCAATTTTGATGAAGAATCAAATGTCTGGTGAGTTCTCATGTTATGGAAATTGTATTGCATGTGTCAACCTCGGTGCTCTCTTACTCACACTATCTTCTCATCTATATCCACCATCCTCAAATTATACAGATTCCAAACTCTATGCAGACCCGAACCTTCCGTCTCGGTACACTCACATGAAACTTGACAAGTACTGGTATTCAATCAGTCACAAGCAAAAGCGCAAGCATCGTAAAACCGAGGGTGGTTCCGTTGGCTTTATTGAACTCACGAAGATGGTATCAGCCCGATGGAAACAGATTGATAAGACCGACCCTGACGTGAAGGAGTATTGTCAAAAGTTGGCTGATATTGAACTTGACAAGTACAAGATCGATATGGACGAGTACAAACAGAAAGTGCAGGGGGCTGAGTTGAATGCTACATCGAATGAGATGATGCAACTGCATGGCCAAGATCAATACTCATCAATGCCTCCTTTATCGTCTACCAAGAAGAAGAGTGCAACTAAATCCAAGAAAAAGCAGTCCAGCAAGAACAAGAACTCTTCCTCCCCTCCACCTGATAATGTACAGTCCAACTTTGGAGGAGGGATGGATATGATGAACATGATGAGTATGATGAGTAATGGAGGAGATATGGCACGGTTTACAGATTTGGCAAAAATGTCTGGCTCGTCATTCCTTAACAATACTCCCGGTAATAATTCCATCTTGCCTGGAATAACTGGGGCCGGTGGTTTACCCCCTCCTCCATTTGGTGGTGATGGTCGCGAACAACAAGCAGCACCCAGTGTATCCACTGCTGGTGACCGGGCAAGGATGGCCGCTCAGATGAACGTCGGTCGTATGAATCAAGGTTTAATGAATGACAAAATGCTGCAACTGACTTCCAACTTTGGTCGGGGTGGGACAGGATCATCGGATGTTGCGTCGTCTGATATGTTGCGCAAGATGGCCAAGTTGGCAGAAGAAGAGGCTCGTTTCCGTATGATGCAGGAGGAAATGCAGGGTAGAAGGGGTGGTGATAGTAACCGATTCAATGACCAGCAGCAAGGTGGTCAACAAGGAGGCAACTTTTCTGGAAGAGGAGGAACTTCTGGAGCAGAAGATAAACAGTTTGATCAAGAAGTTGAACGGTTCCTTGGATCACTCAAACAGGAGATTAAACAAAATCGTAGACAGCAACAGCAAATGGGTGGCGGGGGAGGTGATATGCCTAATTCCGGTGGCAACTTCAATGCTGAGGAGATGGCTAGGATGATGGCTGGAAGATCCTCGGGAGGAATAGGTGGAGGTTCAAGTTCTGCGTTTCAGAATCGTGGAGGGAGTGGTAGTGAAAGTAGAGCTGATATGATGGCTCGAATGATGCAAATGGTGAACAACGATTCAGGTGGTGGCGGTGGAGCCGACAACCTGATGATGGAGATGATGGCAAGAAGGTTAGCCGCTGGTGATAGTGCTAATAATAATCGCTCAATGCCTCGACCTCCATTCAACGAGGACAACTTCCAAGGGCAACAAAGTGACGGTGGTCAAGGGGAACAGGGTAGTATTGAAAAAGTGTGATGCTGCGCTGTTCTAGTATGATCGTATATATGTTCTCAGTATGGATATAAAGTAATGTTTCAAAATTGCACCATTATATATGAATAGTTTACAGTTTAGAGAGTAACTAATTGGAGCATATTCGTTCCATATCGCCTCGTCATTGCTGCATATTATTGAAGTTCACAAAAGGTGTTGGTTTTGTTTCGGAATGTTCTCCTCAGATCTTCAATGGAAGACTACCAAAATACCAAAAAGATGTAATTAATCACCACTCCCTTCTACTTTCTGCTTCTTCTCGGCAGAGGGTTTGCTATCACCATCATCATTCGACTTCTTCTTCTTCCTCCTAGAAATAATCTCGGCAGCGTATGCCTTACCAATCTCTGTCCTCCACTTCCCCTCGGTACTAGTAAAGAATTCATCTAAACTCTCCTTATGACTACCCTCCGCTTCATATTCTTGTGCTTGTAATATCATTTCAATCTTATCTAAATCTTTGAGTAGCTTTGCCTCATCGGTTTCACCCGCTTCGTACTCTTTCCAAAGTGAAATAATCTCATCTCCACCCATCAACGGACCCAGCATATTTTGGATCTGTTCCATTGTTTCTAATTCTCGTTTGTGTTTCTCTTCATTTGATACTCCGCCTATTAGTTAATACCAAGTCAAGTATACGAGAAATCATGAGTATAAAGAGATAAACAGAAAGCATACAATACACTTATCCCCAAAATATATAAAACTTACAATAGGGAGTAATATCACCAACTTGAGCTTCGGCTAGATCATGAATCAATGCCAATTGAATACACCTGTTTGTATTAATTTTGCCATTGGAAAATGATGATACCATTGCCATCAAAGACATACGGTACATATGATCCGCGATACTCTCCGGTTCATCCACCTTACGCATTGCAAAGTACCTATGAATCAGAAAGAGAGTCAATATAATTAAACCAAACTAAAGTTTGAACTCACCTTACGCAATACCCAACCAGTACGTTTGGTAGTTTTGAGTGAACGTGTTAGTGTTAGGAAATCAATAGCTTTAGCTGCCGAGGATGCAGCAGAAGAGTCTCCTCCGTTTATTGCAGTTGGTTGTTGGTCAGCCATTTTGATAATATTATTTTGTTGGTGATGTTGACCTTTTGAACTAAAAAATGACGATGATTTCGTGAATGTTGAAGGCTGAACAACAAATGCAGAGGTAATAAAGGATGTAATGAATAATATGGCAATCACGGTAGTAGCTTTCATGTATTATTGTGGTTAAGGATCAAACAACAAGTAATAGGTATGCTATCATCAACTTCTCAATAAATACTCTTCAAAGTAAGTATCCTCCCCGGTATCCTAGCACTTTGCACAACTGCAGGAAGTTGTGAGTTGTCTGGTTATATTATGGTTATATTTAATGTTCTGATATACAATTAATTGGTAGAATAGTTATATTATCAGCAGTATCGGATAGTATTGGCGATTAAGTAGTGTTCACGCAAGTTGCATATCTATTATTGCATCGTCACAAGCTAGAATTAGTTGTCGTGCATATCGCAAACAGTAGTGGATTTAGCGGCATCAATTCGATTATCAGATAGTATAATAATATCAAGATGTATCAAAGTGGTGTAAGAGTTGCAAGAAGAGCAGCGATAGGTATAACTGGAACTACCATTTGTACCACCTCAGCATTAGCAGTATATGCAAACACAGATCAAGGATTAGGATTTAAACGAGAAGTACAGTTCTGGTCGAATATTGGACCAATCGTTTATGACTATTGGTGGAACAGCTTTTCATCAAGTCCAAAGGTCAAATTGCAATTAGCACTGAATAACGATGATATATCTGACGAGCAAATAAAAGAGAATAAGAAGAAGGTAGTTCAAGAGTTGCATGAGCGTAATGCACCTCGTATATTCAGCGTCATGCTTGATTTGGGAGGTCTGTATATAAAGCTTGGACAAGTTTTGAGTGTAACAGCTCTTCCAATACCGGAGCAATATCGTGTGCTATTTAGAACATTGCAATCGAATGTTCCTGGTGCTTCAGATTTTGAGACTGTAGTTAAACCAACAATTGAAAAGGAGCTAGGCAAACCACTAGATGAGGTATTTGAATCAGTAGATGAGATTCCTTGCGGTGCCGCAAGTATTGGCCAAGCACATAAAGCTACGCTGAGGGATACAAATGAAGAAGTAATTATAAAAGTTCAGTATCCTGACGCTAAATGGCAAGTTCCTGCTGATATTGAATGTGTTGGCCAGTTTCTACAATTATGTGTTTACTTTGGAGTAGTAGATGAATCGGCTGCGACTCTCAGCTATGAAGAGTTTGCTAGACAGTTCATGGCTGAGCTCGACTACAAACGAGAGAAGGAAAATCTCAAGGTGGTGTATAAAAGCTCACTTGATCCGGCAGCGCCGTATATTAAAGGAGGAGTGCTAATACCACGAGTGTTTGATGATCTTTGTACCAATCAAGTTATTACCATGACTTATTTACCAGGTGAAAAGTTTGAAGAGGAAGCAAAGCGACAATTATCACAGCTTGGTATTGATACGAAACGAGGGATACAAGAGATTGTTAAAGAAGAGACCACCAACGGTTCTGTCGATATAGGAGATGATCTAGCTTTGTCTCCGGATGACGTACCACCATATTGGAAGGTCAGATTATCGCGTATTGTAACTAACTTGGTATCAGTTGACTCAATGTTCTCCCTTGCCAGATTTGCTCGGCGTATCATGCTGTGGTCCACAGCTGCGACTGTCAGGAGTATACAGATAGTATCAATACTACCAATAGTACCAATTAACTTGAAGTTGTGGGCAGATGGGCATCAAAATGCAATGCAACAAGCGGAGAGACTTGGTTGGACGAAGGATGCAATAACCACCTTGTTAGATGTACACGGATATCAAATACTGAATCAAGGTCTCTTTAGTAAGTATTCTGTAACGTTGTTTCCTTTCGTTCTGTCGTTTCATTGAAAATCTGACTAAACTCTTTCTCAACAGACGCAGATCCTCATCCAGGCAACATTCTTGTTGTTCCAGACGATAAGAATCCATCTCATCTACCCAGAATCGGCCTAATAGATTACGGTCAAGTGAAGACACTAAACACAGAGGAGAGAGTTAAAGTGGCAAAACTAATATTGAGTATTGCAGATAAGGAATCAGATCAAGTAATTGCCGATCGATTTCGTGACTTGGGTATCAAGACAAAGACTGATAGTACTAGGTTCTTGGCTGACTTCGGTAGATTGATGTTTGGTTCATTTAAATCGAAACACTTGGATCATCAATGGCATAAAGAGCTTCACAAAGAAGACCGCGTCCTGTACTTTCCAAATGAGCTCAGCATGGTGTACAGGACAGCTTTACTGCTGCGCGGTCTTGCTATGTCATTACAGTTTAATCCTAGCGTTGGTGAGGAGTGGAGACATCATGCAGAGGACACAATCAAAATGTATGATACTGTTTAGAATGATTTATTGTAATTATAGACTCTTGCTATTGTAATCCAACAAATGTTGTAGATATTGCTGTTTCCTTCCACTATCCTTTTTGAGCTTATCCCAATGCCAATACGGTATAGACACTACTTTCATTCCGTCGAGAGCAGCAACTTGCCTGTGCTTTAGAATTGTACTACCCGTCAGTTCTCTGCTTCTACCAATAAAGTGTGACGGTCCATCAATCTCAATAGCACTTTGCTTTCCATTCACTTCTACTACTGCATCTATCCGATAACCACTATTCAAGAGTACTTCTTCGTGTGGTTGTAGGCCTATTGATGATAAGCAAGAGACAACATCGTCTTGTAACTTTGATGGACTGGGGTCTTCCGAGATAAATGTTTCATAACATTTCTTCTTAAGTGATTCGGGTAAACTAATGTCAGACTTTAACTCATGTTGCCACAATTGCCACTGGTGAAGCTGGCGTAAATGTTCTAATATGAATTCATCCTCCTTTTTCAGACAAGCATTGATAAAGTCATTATTGAATACAGATGGTGTATCAACATTTGCCACTGAATATGCCCATGCAACATTCGCCAAGTTTTGAGTAATGTATTTATTTAGATTTGCTTTCACTGCTGGTACTAACAACGAGAACAGATGTTCATCAACTTGACCATTTGTAGCATATGACCATAGAAAGTTGGCAATCTCTTGAGGATTGAATTCATGTTGCCGTTTGATTGCTTCTTCTGCCAGTGTCTTGAAGAGTTTTGGATGAGACTCTCCTGTAGTAGCGAATGCCCATACTGTATTGGAAAGATGTTGAGGCTTGAACTTATCCAATTTATCTAGTGTAATAATGTAATCAGCTACCTTTTTGAAGAGGATTGGATGCGACTCTCCTGCTGTAGCAAATGCCCATACTATATCTTTCAGATTCTGAGAATTGTATCTATCCAAGGTATTGAGTGAAATGATGTGATCTGCCACTTTCTTGAATAGTTGAGGATGTGACTCTCCAGAAGTTGCATATGCCCATATTGTGTTAGAAAGAGCCTGTCCATCGAATTGCCTTAAGTTGTCAAGTTTAATGATATGATCTGCCAATCTCGTGAAGAGCTGAGAGTGATGTTCTTCCGCAGTAGCATATGCCCATACTATATCTTTCAGTTCTTGAGGCTTGAAGTTATTCAGGTTATCAAGTTGAACGATATGATCTGCTACCCTCTCGAACAGCCTCGGTTGTGACTCTCCTGCCGTAGCAAAAGCCCATACAGTATTGGATAGAGCCTGTGGCCAGAACTCATCTAAATTGTCGAAATTCATAACTTCCTTTGCAAGCATATCAAAGAAGGTACTACCATCGTTAACTAGTACAACCTCTTGTGAAAGTCCAAATGCATAAATCAAGTTGGATAGTTCTCGTGCATTGAACTCATGAAGTATTGGTACTGATGAGCTGGCAATCTCTCTGAATATATACTGTTTAATCTTTGAATCATTGCCAATGAGAATATCTCGTAGTATTTGATGTGGACTGCCTTTGGTAGGTCTCTTTCTCTTACTAATCTTATCAATAACTTTTGCCAAACTAATCGCCAGTGTAGTCATATCTCTAGGATCATATCGATCAATATCTTGTATACTTGCAGTTGATATCTTATCAAAGTGATGAAACATTTGTTGCTGCTGTTGTTGATTAGTCGTCCTGTGTTCTCTACCACCAAGAAATGTTGGTACCACTGCCCAAAATGCCGATACATCACGAGGTGATAGTCTATCTAAATTATCATGTGTTGCAGTGAGTGCTTCCTCTAATGATCTCATTTCAGACATTCTTGGGATACGTTTTTGTTGTTGTTGTTGCCTGGATGTGATATGGTATCTCTTCTGTGATTGTATCAAGTTGCTATTATTGCAATGGTCGCCCCAACTATCAATACCATTACAGAGTAAATTGCATTGGTATGACGTTATAATAGAGCCTCTTAGAGTGGCAGGCATTAGATGATTGCGAAGACACATCATGTGCACAAAGGGTTGAGATTGAGACTGAGGCAGTTCGTTTGCAAGTAATACCAATCGCCGCCTCCCACAATCGCTGCCGCAGCATATGACGAGGGTATAGTCGTAGCATCATCATATCTTTGAAGGTAAGCCGTCAAATAAAGAGGAAGAGGCAGCTAAAGCCCCCGTTGATAGGGCCATCTCCGACATTAAGGTCTAATTTATCATTTTTGTTTTCAAAATTTAATGAATTTACGTAGTTACTACCAAAATTAGTGTGTAAATTTAAGCTAAAATTTAGCTTGCTACCTACCTAGGACTACGCAAATATTTTCTCACTATGACGAAACTGATAGGCCCGATGGCGGCGGCGATATCTATACGATAACTCAAAATGAATCAATAAAACTTTATACCACGGTAATCTACACATTATGTAGATTATTGCAGTATAAAGTTTTATCGATTTATATTGATTTGTCTTGAAGATATCGCCTATTGAAATTTCGACGACGGGCTGATACACCATCAACATTAACTTGTCGACGGCATATCTCCATCAATAGTATACCTACGCCAACTATTGATAGTATTATCGTAATCTACGGTTAATTCTGCGTCGAGATGTGTTCGACGATATTGCATCGGGGGCGATTTGCAATTGCAATATTAGCTAGAGAAAATTAACATCAAGTTCGAAAAAAAATTGCAAATCGATAGGCCAGATTGCAATAACGATATCTATACGATAAATCAAAATGAATCGATAAAACTTTGTACCACGATATTCTCCAGAATCTGTAGATTATGATAGTATACTTGTTTTCCAGGTGATCATATGATCCGGCCGAGATATCGACGCCGCCGCTCAGCCTACGACCTTATCGTGAGACCGTGGCCAAGAGAGCTTTTTCACTGAAAAGGGGCCACTGTCAATTGATACATTTATTAAGAAGATGCTTGGAGCGGTCTAATGTCGTCGATATATCAAAGCAGTCTGCAATACAAATAAGATAGTCAATGATGTCTATGTCCATCATTATTCACAAGTTGCTTACTGAGTGAGTGTATGAAGAGTAAAGATACCAGCGCTCCTTCTTTCGATAAAAAAATCA
>Ga0075437_14787_pt1 | contig 11789 bp, 12 predicted proteins | sample MintriMetagenome_FD_74266 | JGI IMG/M metagenome (GOLD analysis project Ga0075437, IMG submission 74266) | Marine eukaryotic communities from Monterey Bay, USA to study complex ecological interactions - Minidiscus trioculatus and... | ecosystem: Environmental > Aquatic > Marine > Unclassified...
TGTGTTCGATATGAAGACTCGGCGATTTGGATGCTACATTTGAACTTAGTTTGCCTTTATTTGATTGACTTTGCAACCCACATGTACTAACATATGTTACAATCATCTCTCTTTCGTCTTCATAAACCGTATAACGCGCATCTTCCAGCATTTGTTGACAACTTCACTCATTTAGGGGGTATGATCTACGGCTTCCTCTGTGGGTTGAGTACAATTCAATTAGTATCTCCTAAATTCTTTGGAGATGAAAGACAGTGCTTTCACAAGTTTAAGATTCTCTTCTTTCGCTCGGTTGGTCTTCTAGTTTGCATGTCAGGAATCATTGCATCCAGCGTCTTTTTATTCTCTGGTGATGGAGAGACTAATCCATGTACTACTTGTACATACATGTCATGTATGACATTCCCTCCGTGGAATGATGCCTCTGAGAAGTGGTGGTATTGTGATAGCTGCGAGCTTGCTACAGCAGAGGGAACACTAGATACTACAACTGGCAAATTTACCAAGCTTTCTATAAACTGCCCGAGCTCAAATTTTACTGTGGATGTAGATGTAGATACTTCATGGCCCCAACAAGAAAAAGGACTAGAGGAAATGCTACCATCTCTGTGTCGATCGCATTGCTAAGTGCTTATTGATCTTTGGCTAAGCTGCTATGTACATTTACATGATTTATAGAGTAAAAGTTGTAAACGATAGATGTGGGTTAGATGATAACGATCTTTTCTTATTACTTTTATTACTTTTTAGAGAGACCGACGAGGCTTCTTGTTTGTTATGCTTACGTCGGTCTTGACATCGAACCATTTTCGTATGTCTAGAAACCTGCATTGAGAACATGTCGTAATACTTTCTTACTCTTCTCGATTGAGTAGGTAACTTGAACAAATTATCAACAGTCTTCTCATTAGTAAGACTCTTGACTTGAGGAGAGTATTGAGAATACAATATAGGCATGCTCTTGAGTGTAACATGCAAGAGAGTAGTGCTGCCTGACTTGCCCACAAACGCCAAGATGTACGGCATGAGCTCGAGGTCATACTCCTCAAGAGCCACGCCACACTGTGCATTCTTCAAATAATAGTCTGATACTTTTAATCGAATAACCCCATTTTCGGTACTGAGCAACTTGCTCTGGGCAGAGAGCCGCTTTACTTGATTGAGCAAATTGCTTGAAATGTTGCATCCCTCGAGATTAAGGGACTTCAGAACATGATTGCTGCCAACAATCATATTGACTGAAGTAGCCTTGTGAATTCCCAATGATGAAAGTACACTTGATGCACCTAAATCTGTTATCTCGGTATTGTTCTGGAGAGATAATGTATGTAAGGACCTGTTTGACTTCAACACATTTCCGAGTATCCTCGCCCCGTCATCACAAACAGTGTTATTACTCAATTCCAATACAGCTAGATTTCTTCCATTCCCTTTTGTGATAAAGGTCGACAAAGATGATAACCCTTTATAACCTACACTGCAATTATTTAATGCAAGTACTTGCAATTTGTTCTTTTTCTTCGTATTGGATTCGAGAGAAGATACGATACTCTCTACCCCGTCATCTCCCAAGCACTGGTTATCTCCTAAATTCAATACCTCAAGTGATGAATTACGTCTGAAGAAACGTTGGATTTCGTTAACCGCGGTACCATTAAATGAGGCACCAGATAAATCCAGGACCCTTAAACGTTTGGATGAATTAAGAAAAGGTGCAAGGGCTAGTAATTCAACATTACCGAAAGCAGGTATGTTGGATATGGTCAAGGCCTTGATATTCTTAACTTTTCGTAATTTCTTTCCTAGCATTTGAAATACAGTCCGTGTACCTTCATTAAATGTTGATCCAATGAATGATAAATGATTGACATTTCTTCTCCTTTTCTTTGCAGATGCTAAATGTTTTGCAATGTCGGCCACCTTGATGGGAGATTCTGAACCATATACAAGCTGGATTGGACCAGGGTAGAAGAAGATGTTTTCGTCATCTTGACTTCGTCTATTTCCCATACAGGGATTATCGACTGATGATACTTGGCGCTCCATAGATTTGTGAGGTGTAAATTATGTTTATTTATTGCTTTTATTCTCAGCTGCTTGATGGATTTGTTCTTTAATACCAACACTACGCCCCTCAATACTCTACTGAGTTGGCGGATTATTACTGATGGCTATGGCTATATCACCAGTAAGTCTTTATTGCAATGGCTGCCAATGTTATTGTGTGGTAGTCAGAGTAAAGGTGTGCACGATCGAGTTTACATGGTAAAAACTCCTTTTTGGAAGGAAAGCAAGTTGTAGTGAAGAGTTGCTGGACGGAGATATGTACGAGTATTCTACCTATCCATAAACTTGCTCTGAGCACTTCAGAGTTTACATTCAGTATTCTTCTCATTACATAGTTATTTTATTTGCTTTCACAATTCACACTCTCTTTTTTTTATCTTTAGATTATGCTGGCCATTCATCGCTCAGCCGATACAATCTGTCTTTCCATCCCCGACTATTTTGTGTATCTCTTCAACAATGCAGATCGAGAAACAACCCACTCTTTCATCTCATTTGTATAGATGTCACATTTAGACAATCCCCCATTGATTCTCAATTGCCCCCAAAATCCTATTGATAGCCGTAGCACCACTCAAAGGATATTCTGATATACTAAACATCTTTTCAATATACGGATGATCATCAACGGTAACATGTCCAGCAGCCATGGCTCCAATAATAAAGCAAACTTGATTCGTACCTTCATCATTAGGATTAATTGGTACTAACGCCTTTGTCAACCCTGGCGGTGTGTAGAGTAATCCCTGACATGACATACCATATACATGTGTCCCGACAGGTAAATGTTGTGAGAATGGATTCTTAATAACCTTCATTAATGTCGTACCATTCTCAGCTGCCTTGATTTTCATCTTGTGTAATAATTGTACCATTAACCCAGCAAAACGTTTATATGTCCGAGGAATACGTACCGATGGATGTAATTCAATTAATACATTGCGACTTGTACGGATATATATTTGCAAATGTCCACTCTTGTTCAGTGGACTGTCCAATAATGCTAGTAGTTCTTGATGACAAATATCCGGACGGAATTCCTTGGGATCTTTTTTCAGTTTCTTTTTACATAAATCTCTATGATCATCACAGTTTAGTAATTCATAGTTGCCACGTCTGTTCTTGATTGTTTCGAGTTTAGCTTGATCGAGTAGTACTATTAATCGATTTGATTTAGTCTTTGCTCCAGTAAGGAGAGATGCAGAGTTTGCTTGTTGTTGTATGGCAGTCGATGCTGCATCTGCAGTAGGTGCTATTTCAAGCGGAGGAGGAACTGTACGCTGCTTTTTGCTTTGAGGTTGTTGCTGCTGTTCATCTTCACTACTACTTGATGATGATGTAGAGCTGCCATCATCTGATTCGTCGTCCTTTGACATGATTGTTATGTATGTTATATCGATCAGTCACCGCCGGCTGCAAATATCTTTGAGATTATATACCGGAGCTTTTGCAAATGATAATCTCCTTCTACTATATCGATAAAGATGTCTGTAAATAAATGTTGTTCTTTAAATGGTTGGCTGTGAGGTTTGATAATGGTGGTCTGGTGACGGTATCTTTTTGCAAAGTCAAGGTTTCAGTTTTCAGCAAGCATCTTTTTGTTTCAGTTATCTGTTACAACTTGATATGTATCACTACCTTATCTTTTATTTGACGGAAGAACCCTCACTAAATTAAAATATGTCGACCGAAGATGCAGGTGCCGCTCCATCCGAGCGAGAGCAAGTACTCGAACAGGTAAAGTCCGCGTTAGTATTTTCATGTGATTTCATGCCTTAACCATTGCAAACCATATGTACTAACAGAAGTTCTATATCCTTTCTTCAACTTCTTCATAAACCGTCAAACGTACATCTTCCAGTACCGAGCAAAAATACGTGAACATCGAGAAACTGAAGCTCGTCTTAAACGTATGCGCGAGGATGTGAAAGGTTTAGTAACCCGTTACCAAAAGACTGAAGATGATCTATCCGCACTCCAATCTGTTGGTCAGATTATTGGGGATGTATTAAAACGATTAGATAATGATCGATTTATTGTCAAAGCATCCAGCGGTCCACGATACGTTGTGGGTTGTCGATCTCGATTAAATCACGACAAATTAAAACCTGGTACACGTGTTGCATTAGATATGACAACATTAACAATTATGAGGATATTACCCCGTGAGGTTGATCCTACGGTATTTCATATGCAAAGTTCCGAAGATGAGGAGAATGAGGGTAGTAAGAAAGTTTCATTTTCAGATATTGGTGGATTGAATGAACAAATTCGTGAATTGAGAGAGGTTATTGAATTACCATTGACTAATCCTGAGTTATTTATTCGGGTGGGGATTAAGGTTAGTATTTTGTTTGTGTGGTATGTATTGATTATTTATTATACTAGTTTGACCTCACTATTTCCCAATTTCTCTATTCTAATAGGCACCCAAAGGAGTTCTTCTCTACGGACCTCCTGGTACAGGAAAAACTCTATTGGCAAGAGCTCTGGCGTCTAATATTAACGCCACCTTTCTGAAGGTTGTGGCCTCCGCCATTGTTGACAAATACATTGGTGAATCTGCTCGTATCATTCGTGAAATGTTTGGCTTTGCACGGTATGTGTTTGTATATTTGTTTGACCCTTTTCTATCTTCTCAAAGCACTTCTGGAGCTAACTCTCTTTAATCATGAAAACTTTCTCTTATATAGTGATCATCAACCCTGTGTTATTTTTATGGATGAGATTGATGCTATTGGTGGGTCAAGATTTAGTGAAGGTACTTCTGCCGATCGTGAGATCCAACGTACACTCATGGAATTGTTAAACCAAATGGATGGGTTTGAAGATCAGGGTCAAGTTAAGATGGTAATGGCCACGAATCGTCCTGATATATTGGATCCGGCATTATTACGTCCTGGTCGATTGGATAGGAAGATTGAAATTCCCGAGCCTAATGAAACGCAGCGATTGGAAATTCTCAAGATTCATTCTGCCTCCATCACGAAACGGGGAGATATTGACTTTGAGAGTGTTGTCAAACTAGCAGATGGTTTGAATGGAGCCGATATGAGAAACATCTGTACCGAGGCTGGCCTATTCGCTATTCGTAGTGATAGGGATTATGTTTTGGAAGAAGATTTTATGAAGGCAGCTCGTAAGATTTTGGATACGAAGAAGTTGGAGAGTAAACTTGATTACTCGAAAGTATAGACAATTTTCCACTAGAGAATACAGTGTCTTATCGATAAAGTACCGAAATTCGCTAGGAGTATAAGTGAGAGAGTTGCCAATAGGCAAGAGATTAGTTATTGAATGGCGTTATAGTTCAACTAAGTTTCTAGCTTGTTGTTAGCTTGTTACTTATCTATTCTACATTACTTCATGTTTTATACATACGTTGAGTCAGCTAATCCACTCTCTCCTTTTGGTGTTTTCAAATGTTATATGCTCATATGACTCATCAAAGATAGTATGTCGTCATGAATATAAAAGTTGATGGATATCTTCATCTTCAGTATCCTCCTCTGTGTAATTATATTTACTTCCACATTCTCCTTTCTTTATATGACTTTCCCATTCTCTATCGCTCGTGCTCAGATCTTGCTCTAATAAATCGCTGTTACTTCCCGCATCAGCGTCTGCTGAAACACTTACAGTGCAAGGGACTTGGCAGCCCTGTTGGGATGTTTTATTATCTAATCCCAACTTTTCCAGCTTATCTTGTATATCCTTAGATGGTTGAATATTGCCCAATATCTCCTTGAGCATTTCATTTTCTTTCTTCAGTGTTGATATTTCCACATAGAGTGACTCTAGTATAAACTTTGTTCGCAAGTTCTTTCTGCCACTCTTCTTCTTTCTGCTTCTACTTCTACCTCGTCCTCTATTAATATTGCTTGTTTCTATGGTAGCAGTTGAGTTGGCAGCTAATGATAGCATCATCTCATTGCTATCTACTGAGCTACATGTCGAGAGTGAGTCATCGTCTTCATCTCTACTTTGAGTAGTATTGGTAGTATTGCTTCCTACACTCTTACGGAGAACAGCCTCGTCTACTACTTTATCATGTGGTGCAGAAGATACATCACTTGCAATTTTTGATTCCATGGCGATATTGTGTTGATGCTTCATTCAATAGAGCAGTTGATCGTATGTTGTTGGAATATTTGTTTGTTCTTTGCAAAACTAAATCTTCTTTCTTCTAGCTCTTATGCCTTCGTGGAGATAAATTATGCTAATCAATAAATACACTACCTCACCGTATATGCATTGATACTTTGTAGCCTTTACGTATATTGAGATCGTCAAACCAACTCATCATAGTTAGTGGCGGTAGTGATGTGGCGTCAGCGGCGATGTTAGGCATGCACATAAATTTTGAGTACCGCGAAGAGTGTAACGTAGAGAGTAGTAGTTTTCATGATGTTGGCCCAAGCAAGCTGGCTGTTTCCAACTACATAGTAAAGAATAGACATAATATATATCATATTGAGTGATGTCTGCTCATTGCAAAGTGTAAAATTAGAGCTTTATAATAATAAGAGACAAGTTCATCATCAAGAGACGATGGTCTACGATATGATATGTCCGTCGCTTCATATTACATAGTCAGGAAATATTGCAACTAAGATCTCTCCCCGTTGCACATTGTGTATTGAATGTTAACCTTCTTTTGCCTTTCTTTAATCATACACCAAAAAGCAACAATTCCCAACAACATCCCTTTATCTCTCAATACTTTCTCAATTCTCTACCCCTTTCATGATCTATCTCTCAACTACCTCTCTATTTATCATCACTCAAAAAACCTTCCTCTTTCCCTTCCATATTGTAAAGTTCCTGCAATCTATCCCTCTCATCCTCGGCCATACGTTCCCTCATTGCCTGTTGCTTCTTCTCAGCCTCTTGTACTCTAGGATTCATATAACTCTTCTTCTTCTTACCACTGTCGGATATTTCTGCATTCAATACACTTATTAATCCAGTATTCTTAACAGGAATCTTATACAACCTACATCTTGCGACAAGTTTTAATGGTGAACGAGGATCAGTAGAGGATTCTACTAAGTCAGATATTGTAAAAGCGGTACCGCTGTGTAATTGTTTGTTTAATTGTATATATTTGGTTATGTGTAAATGTGTCATCAGTATTTACATAAAAGGAAACAAGAGATTGTCGAGATGCGTGTTTGGAAGATCAAATAATATGACCATCATAAATAACATAACACATACATAAAATTACTTACTCTACTAATTTTACTAAAGCAGTTTCACTTTTGGGACCAGACAGTTCAACAGCCAATACAGACTTGGCACTATCTTTAAGAATAATATCGAATTCTGATGATGTTACCGATGGTATAGACTCCGCATTAGATATATTAGGGAGGAATAGGAGTGTAGAAGATGCTGATAACATATTGGCGAGGAGAGTACGACGTTGAATTATATTGTGTTCATTGTTATTGTTTGGAGTTACGGCATCCAATTTCAAACTACGAGAATATACCGAACATTTAGAGGATGTTGTTGTGGTAAATGCAGTGATACCACTGCAAAGGAGGATGAGGATCAGTACTACCGCGGACGTCATTGAGTTTTATCTAGATATGAGGCACAAAATGAAAGGTATAGCGTTTTGGGGATTAAGTGCAAAATAATCCCAATATAGGCCATTTTTAAGTGCACTTAAGTGCTTGGTACATTTCTACGTAGACCCCTACGTGAGTACCGCTTGTGTCACATCACTAAGTAAGCTACATACAAACTGAGTACCAGTTAGTACCACTTGTGTCACATGACATGTTTCTCGTTTAATCGCCATAGTTGTCTTTGCTTTTCCTATCCCTCTTGCTTTATACCTTTGCAATAACTTACGTGGTGATTATTCAGCATCGATGAATCGATAGAATGGTGTAGGCACATAAGATGGTACATGTGATATTGTTCACGTGCACCTTTAATAAATAAAAGTTTCACAACATTACAATATGGTTGATAATAATACAAAGTCACCGCCATCTCTCCCACCCATCAGTAGCAAGGTTGGCAATACCGCTAGCGGCAACGATCAAGTGGCATCTGAAGTAACACCAACTAATAAAACCAATAAAAAAAATAAAATTGCACAATCTATTAAGAAATTTGCATACTCAAAGAAAGATATTGCTGCTCTCGATCACAATGCAACTGAATTCGTAGAGATTAAAGAATTGTGTAAATTAGGAATTACCATCAACCGAGACCGAATCCGTGTTGAACAATCCTCTGTAAATGAATTAGAAGAACGTGCTAAATCTCTTTTCAATGATAACAATGACAATGGTAGTAAAGCTCAAGAGTTACAGGATGAGTCAAATGAAATTAGAAAATCATTCACCGAACGATTATCAAAATACAATAAGGCTGTTCATGTTATTAAAATGGCAAAAATGGCAATGGATTATTACTCGTTGGATTGTAAAGTACCAGATTTTAAAACTGCCGGTATTTGGAGAGAGATTCTACACGCAGCTCAGTCTATTGCACCCGACTACAATATTAAACCCAAACCAAAGTTAACAACAAAAACTTCAACAAATAAATCTTCAACAACTAAAGCAGTATCAACGAATTCCACCCGCTGCACAGTAGACCTTACCGATGATAATGATGCATCTGATACTGCCGCTGCCATTATTAAGTCTTCTAAACCCATCATGGTTAAAGTACCCGGTGGTGGAGAAAAGGAATTGGATAGTGTATTAGATAAACCAAAATTACACAAGTGCGGGGAGGCTAGTATATCCAAAAAGAGGAAAGGATCTCATGCGGGTAAGGTAATTAAGGAGTCAAATCAAGGGGATTCAAGTAACAAAAGATCAAAGAATGGATGTACTAAGAAAGAGTATGAAAAGTTATTAGATGAACCGTACGGACCACGAACTAATTCGAAGGGTGATGTATGTAAGGGGAAGGATCGACGCGATCACTATATTAAGTGGGACGCAGAATTAACGGCAATGGTATGTGGTGTTTGCAATGGTAAAGAAGTATCAAAGGTTAATATGGTGCAGCATATCATTGGCACCACTCATCTGAAAAACAAAGCCAATGAAGATAAGAAGAAGGCTAGTCGGGAAAGATTAATTCCACAGCTTCATGCTGCTGCAAGGGAGTATAAAATAGCTGGACAGTCAATGTCAGGGGAACTTAAAGTGTATCAAGTTGAAGCGCTTGAGGAAATGTGTATGGTAAGTATGTATGTTGTATGCATGTATGTTTTGTTTCTGTTATACAATATGCACATTCTCACACATCATTTGACATATTATATGCAGGCAAATATAACGGCACACAGCTTTGGTCAGATGGCAGCATTCATCGATCGAAACAGTTCGTCTGGGAAATACATTGGCGACGCTGTTGACCTTGTGGAGCGGTGGAAGAATATCTTCTTCGATATCCTCGTCAGGAGAAACCAAAGTCTTCTGTCGAATACGAACTGCTTCCCAGAGTTTGGTACCATTTCCGATGGTACTCCGTGTTGTGCCAATGCAGAGGCAATGCGTGTGGTCAAGGTTACGAGGCAGGGTAAAATCATATCTCCCCTTACAACGTTTCAACTCTACGAAAAGTCTCCCACCGGACAAGAGCATGCCAATCATCTTATCTCTTCAGTTGCTCACGAATCTGACGGTCCGGCATTATCTCTTGAGGATTGGGTGGTGGCAACTCAAGACGGGTGCAGTACCAATGGCGCCGCGCTTGATCACATTCATACCACAACTTTGTACCGCCCCAACAAGAACACTTGTTGTTCCCACACATTGTGTCTATCTGGAAAGGCGTTCATCACCCCAAATCTCAAAATCTTCCGTTCAAAGTGGAACATCTGTATCCGTTACAAGGGCAAGCTCATTGATCATTATAGAAACTGCTTTGCCGAATCCCCTGTCAAGTCTGGAGGTATTCGTTGGTGGATTGAGTTTGAACAGTCGTCACAACTCTCTGACCATGGTATTGTGAAGATCATTAATGAAGTTGTTCGTTGGGGAGTAGCCAATAATGCCAGCAGTCAATCTTGTCAGACCCTTCTTAACGAGTTCACCAATGGTAAGCAAGTTCAACTTGCACTTGCCCTTGTTGAAAATGCCGCTGTAGTAAATGGGGGCCGTATCTTTGCCATTATGACATATATCTTCGAGGGTGACGACCCACTAATATTGGCGGCTTACCGCGGGTTTACACAACTTGACAAGGGACGAGGATGCCGTGATTGAGCTACCATTAGTTGAGGAGGTAGCCCCAAGTGCAATTGCACTCTTATCTCATGCACGAGTTCCGATCCAAAAGCGTGTAGATGACGGGCGTACCCTTCTTGAGGAGAAGGAGAAGCATTTGGCGGCAACGGAACAAGTTTTGGCCCAGTTGACATCTAATAGGGCAAGAGCTGGTGCTGGTGCTCGTTCAAGTTCTCGAGCAACTACTGCCCAGACTTACACTGGTGGCAATGTGACCGCCGTTCAGGATGCTGCCAAGTTGAAGAGGGATGCGGAGAGTAATGTTAGGAAAGCAAAGAAGGAAATAAAAGATACGAAGACGGCTTTTAATGAATCTGAGAAAGAGTTGTCCGAGTGGAATGGCAAATATGGTATGTTATACAACTTATATTGTATATGATATATTTATATGCCTTATGTATCTCTCACTACCTGTTCTACTTAAATGCCATAGGTGGGTACCTCACAACCGAAGGGCTACTTTCGTATGCAAAACAGTGCATTGAACCCGGACATTCTAAGTATAAGGAGCAGTTTATCCAATCAAGTGGTCGTTGTACAATGCTTCGTAAGGGAGCTTATGCTTGTCAGATCTTTGATCCTTTTGTGCTAAAGAATTTGTCTGTGAATGCTCTTGAGCTGTTGGTGGATAACCTTGCATGTTTTGAGAGTATCAAGGGACAACCTTTCTTTACTGAACAGTTTTTGAGGTTAATGAAGACTGAGATTCCCAAGGCAAAGGAACATGCGGAGAAGCCATTCAACTGGGATTCCATCAAAGATTCGGATAGGTACAAAGATCGTAAGAATCGGAGGGAGATGAAGAAAGAGTTAGCAAAGGTTCGTAATGAAGTAGAAGATGGAGATGATCCCGAATGTGAGTATGAACCTTATGAACAGTCTGATGAGGCAGGTGATCGTCGTGAACCTGATCAAGCAGATGATTGGAAAGAAGACCTTGGAGAGTATGGACGTCGTATCTGGGAATGGTGGTTGTTACGTTGGCTGCATGTTAAGGACTTTGTTTACTTTGGAGAGGCCATTCGAAAGGTAGTACTTTGGAAGTTGTCAAGTGCTCAAGTTGAGAGAGACTTTTCACAATTTGTAGCTATCAGAAATGCGTGTGGATCTAACTTGAAGAAGCCCATGTTACAGAATCGTATGTATTCAAGGTGCAACAAAAGAGATTACGAAGACGCCGAGGCACTTGGGACTCTATTGTTGCAGCTAGAGGATCAGTTTACCCTACTACCAGTAGTGGTAACTCTAACTACTTTTAATTGTCCTTCGAATTAAGAATAAACGTGGTTTTTGGCGATAGACCGTCATGAGTTCCAAATACTAAGGTAAAAAATAACAAAGTGTTAAGTGTTACCTCTCACTCTTCATCCACTAAACACACAAACCCTACATTTCATTATCTGATATGGGTCAAACAACACATCATAGATGTCAAATAACACGATGCCGCCG
>Ga0075437_10078_pt1 | contig 11757 bp, 7 predicted proteins | sample MintriMetagenome_FD_74266 | JGI IMG/M metagenome (GOLD analysis project Ga0075437, IMG submission 74266) | Marine eukaryotic communities from Monterey Bay, USA to study complex ecological interactions - Minidiscus trioculatus and... | ecosystem: Environmental > Aquatic > Marine > Unclassified...
ACGGAGCGTCACGAGCGTTACGAAAACGTCACGAAGCGTTACGATGCGTCACGGAGCGTCACGATATTAAGCGTCACGAGCGTCACGAAGGTGGTATCCATGATCTTGCAGTATCATCAATCATCGTAGTCGATAGTCAGTACAATACACAAATCTATAAAAAATCTAAACCTAAACAATTGCAATTGAAATTGCAGAACCACACTTGTGTCCACTATTTTTGAGTGGAGTAGGTACCCCTGATACGATACCTACCATACTGGAGTATAGACCGTGTGTGGAGATATCCTCGGATTGATACTCCCTACCATCAAGATGGCGTTCAATAAGATGTTTGTCATGTACGTATTTTATGTGGATATGTTTGTTTGAGTGTGTATCTTGTGGCTGACAAGTTGTCTATAATTTTGAATTTGTTTTACTATTGTTATGTGTACTTGATGTTATATATCTCCAATTATCACTCACGCCATATCAATTAATGTCCTATCTTATCTTATAATATACCAATAGGCTGCCAGTAATGATGGCAGCACGAAAGTTAGACGGAGAAGACCCTAACATAATCTTCATGTTACGATGTATCTATGGAGCCGTGCAGGCTATTGCTGTATTGGTTACTCTGTTTATTTACACAAAGGCTACTGCTGCTTCTAATGAAAGTGGAAATGCTGTTAAGATTTATGTACCCCCTCCTCCACAGGTGAGTATTGTTTAGTTGAGTTTGTTATGTTATATATTATGTATATTATGTTGTTACTCACTAAATAAAAATGAATACAAATAACAGCCATTTGCTGATCCGAATGCCAAAACGACATATCAAGAGAAAATTCTTAGTGATCATTTAAAAGCTACCGCTCGTAGTTTAATTGGTTCTACCGTGTTTGGAATTTTCATGACTGTCGGATTACACATGTGGAAGGGAATGATTGTTGGATTAGCAATCCAATCCATCATGTGTCCATTCAACTTGGCCGAGAATGCATTAGTTAGTGCTATTTTATTCAAAGGTGGATTAAACAACTTGAAGGAGAAGCGTATATTTGGTGAGAAACTTCGTGAAGAGCTTGATGCGACTGATGAGGTAACCGATGCCGAGGGTAATGCAATTAAGCTATCGAAGCAGATTGCTTCCAAGAAGGATTCATCAAAGAAGGATACTAAATCATTTGAGGATGTATTGCTTGATACCTGGGATTTGGGTGCCGATGCTGATATTAAACCACTCATGGCTATGATGAATAAAAAGAATGTTAACTTTGCAACTTCGGAGAATGGATGGACACCGATTATGATCATGAGTGGCTTGGGGGCTCCCAGTGCTATTGGCGCAATGAGGCAATTAAAGTCGATGGGAGCTAACCCAGAAAAGGTGGATAAGGAAGGATGGAATGCTCTTCACTGGGCCGCATTCCATGGCAGTGCTAGTGCTGCCAAGGTGTTATTATCAAAAGATGATTATGATGGTATCACTCTGGGATTGCACAAACTCAATGATAAGGAAGGAAAGACACCGTATGAGCATGCCAAAGAGGAGGGGAACGATGATGTGGCAATTGTTATTGAGGAGGCCGAGACCACATCTCCTGATGGAGCAGCTAAGGATGGTATGAGAAAGAGAAAATAACTGATTAAAACGCAAGGGGGTTATATGTCTAAGCTTCCCATTTGTTCATGTTTTATCAGGAAGAACTAAGAACTATTTACATATGATATTTGTTCATACGACATTATGCGCTACCAATCCAAATTGCCTCACATGATCTCGCTTGCTCAACAAACTTGGAATATTCTTCCTCTTGTGATGTTGTCCATAGAGAGGACGCTTTAGGACTTTGTACAGCCTTTCGTTGTACTTTGAGCTGCAATGCTTTCTTGTAGTTTTGTTGACAGACTATTAGAATAGGAATGTAAAATGGAACACGATGAACCAAGGCCCCTAAGATCTCATCCAATTTCTTGACCTCGTTCTTCCATTCACCTCGATTGTCTTCACATTGTAGACTAGCCCAAAGGAAGCCAGCTCGTTTAGATGACTGTTCACTTGATAGCCATGAAGGTATTGCCATTGACATTGAGTTCATAATTGACTCACAACCAAGTACATGATGTGATCCTTCGGCACTCTGGGCATACTTTTGAATCCAATCATTATCGCCGATACAAACACAAGATCCTTCCTTTCTCTCGACAAAGCATTCAGAATCCTCTTTATTCTGGCCACTTGCCTCACGATTTATCTTCTGAAATGTACTAATTATGTTCTGTCGCTTTGAATTCTCTTTGAGCCTAAAAGAATCTCCTCGTCGGGCACGTCGAACCGCTAGAATAAGGGCTGCTTTTGCATCTTCTATGCTACAGTGCCCAGAAGTACAACCATTCTGTATCTTCTTTTGAAGCAACACATTTGAGAGATGTTTGAGACTGGAAGATGCGCGTTTAGCGGTTTATGAAGATGAAGAGAGACGATTGTAACTCAAGTTAGTGCATACGGCTTGCAAAGACAATCAAATGAAGATACATAAAGGCCAAATGAAGCACTCAAATCTCAAATACTTCATATGTAACACATGAATTCACATCATAAAAACAATACTAACGTGGACTTTCCTGAACTTTCTCCCATTATTTCCTCGAAATATGACACTAGTATCAATGATATTGCAGTGCACAAAGCGCAGTGCTCTTAGGTCGTTTTCTAAGCTGTGACCGATCAAGATATCACGAGAATCTATCATACACAACAGCTGTAATTGAATATCTTCTATCCTTGTCTCAACATTAGTTAGCATACTCGCTGATATACCCGAGTACTGCGTAAGATGATCCAACACTTCCCGACGCGGTTTTACCAACTCATCTAATACAACAGTAGTCTTCTCATTATCATCTTCATCTCCTGTAAACATGATTACTGATACCCGAGCAAGCTCTGGAAAGACAGAAGAGGTCTTTACCATCTCACAGTCAATTGCATAGATTTGGGGTGTATAAGAATCGTCATCGTCAGTAATTGAATCAACATATGATTTGACATAGTGTTCACTTTTTGAGATATCATCAGTATCAACCTCATCTTCTTCATCTCTTCTCTTTATACTGACAGATAGAGAACTAACCAACTCAAGTGCATCTTTGTTGTGTTTAAATGTAGATGATATTGTATCTCCCTTGCTTTGTGACATCTTTGATTTAAACATCTCGCTTATCCTTTCTTTAGCTGCTTTGGAATCTAATGTATCAGCAGAAGTAGTAGTATCTTCTATTGGAAAGCGTTCTTTTCTCAACTGTCTTGGTTTCAATAGCAACTCTTTCATTGATTGTAAAAACTGATCAGAGTCTCCATTGATTTGATTTGCTACAGTTGTAACATCTGTTGGAGGGGGCGGCTGAAACATGAGTACATCTGAAATACATTTGACTTGTCTATCTCCCTGAAATAAGTTGACTTTGCACGCTGCAGTAATCTTGCGCTCGACTTTACTAATGTTACTGGATCCACTGGATTGTATTAGTGAAGACCATACATTTGTTACTTGAAAATTAGTTGCAGTTGATTCTGCAATCCTTTGGGATGGCATTAAAGGACATGGCGTGTCTGTATCTCCACCGCATATTTGTAGATCAATCACAGCGACACCCCCAATACTAGCCAAGTTTGTAATAGTTGCCCAAGATGGCAGCGGAGGAGCTTTTGGTAAATCATTATTGTTTCCTTCATTAGTGGTATCTAACTTTCTCTTCTTCTTCTTTGGTTGTTGTTGTGATCTTGATGTGGAGTTGTTGTGTATATCTCCTTTATTAAACAATAGATTCATAAGAATATCTCTGTGATCAGATCCTTCAGTAGTTTGCCAATTATTAACCTTGTAATCTTTTTGCTGTTGTGTAGTCATAACTGAAGGACCAGGTAATGAACCTGCCATTGATTCTTTATCTATTGCAACTCCACCACCAGTTGGCTTATCACTTGTTTTTGTATCGTGCTCTTCATTATTGGCCTGCTGTTGTATCTTCCAATCAGAATGCAATTCAATCAATTCTAACCATTCACTTCTAGATGTTATACCGGGAGGAGGCCCAGTAGCACGCCGCCATAGCTTCTTAAATTTACCCTTTGATGCCTTGCGCTTTTTATGTGCTTTCTTCTTCACAGTGGATGTTGATGTTGTATTAATTTCGACTTTATCAGCAGATGTGAATGTTGATGTATCTATGATTTCCTCCGCTTTGCAATTGGTACCATTTCCAGTCGCACTCATCATTGCAGCTGAATTATTGCTCATCCTCTACTAAAATACAAAGGAATTAACCACCTCATTCATCTACTTAATTCACATATGCATGGGAATAGATATGATATCCTTGTCGATTATTGTAGTGATGTCAATGGTTGTCTATTTTTTCGGAAAGTGGCGAGAAAATATATTTCAAGAAGTTCAAGTGACAATAGAGATGATATTATATCCAACGTATTATTCGAATACAGCATAATGCCGCAGTTCATTGCGATTACAGTCAAGTAACAATTGGTGGTGGTCATTATGACGGTGATCGGCCGGAGCGGTTCCATTGAGAGTAGATTTTTTTTGCTCACCACTCACCATCGATCGTCAATGACTCATTAATGTCCATTATAAAGCACAATATATACCGATTACAACAACTCAGATATTATTTAATATTATATCAAGACTCAAGAACAAACCTATTATAATGAAATCGATATCATATATTGTTGGTAGCCTATCATTGGCAACCATCTCCTTTGCATTCTCTGGAGAAATCACGAAGAATATAGCTGTGCCAGGGTTAAAGAATGGTATGGATTATTGCAAACTCGGGACATCAGACTTGGAAGTGTCAAAGGTATGTATAAAGTATTTAATATAATGTGACATATTCAAACATCTAACATTCCTAATCTATAATATATGTTACAATTATAAAAAATAGATATGTATGGGTACGATGACATTTGGAGAGCAGAACACATTAGAAGAAGGAGTTGAACAGTTAAATCTTGCGTTTGATCACTATGGGGTTAACTTCATTGACACTGCAGAGTTGTATCCGGTGCCGGGCAAGTCAGAGACTCAAGGAAAGACGGATGAAACAGTGGCTGCCTTTTTAAAGGGTAGAAAAAGAGAGGATGTTATTCTCGCAACAAAGGTTTGTGGACATAGTGATAGAATGACTTGGATGCCAAGGGAAGATCCTGATACACCAACCAGTTTGACAAAGAAACAGATTTTATATAGTGTGAATGAATCACTCAAGCGTCTTGGTACTGAATATATTGATCTATTGCAACTTCATTGGCCAGATCGATACTGTGGAGGACTCTTTGGTCAACCTGATTTCGACCCATCACAGGTAAGCAATGAAGTCTCAGCTATATTACTTCGTTTGAACTTAATTTGCCTCATGTGATTGTCATCTTCATAAACTGTTAAACGCGTATCTTCCAGGTAAGGAAAGATGCAGTTGCCTTTGAAGAGACTCTAGAAGCTTTACAACAATTGGTGAAGGAAGGAAAGGTCAGATATGTGGGTGTATCAAATGAAACTCCCTTTGGTGTATGCTCTTTGGTCGAGTTGGCAAAGAACAATCCTGATCTGTATCCTCGTATAGTATCAATTCAGAATAGTTATTCATTGGTAGTGAGGAAAGATTTCGAAGCCGGTTTAGCAGAAGCTTGCTATCATCATAAAGTCAGTCTTCTCCCTTATTCGCCATTGGCCGGAGGATCTCTATCAAACAAGTATCAGAAAGATAAGCTACCGCAGGGAGCTAGATACACAATGTTCCCAGGCTTCATGGATAGATATTGGGGGTCACAGAATGAAGCTGCAGTCACAGAATATTCTAAGATTGCAGCTGCTAAAGACATGTCACCAACTGAGCTAGCCCTGTCTTGGTGCTATCACCGCAACCATGTTGCATCAACGATTATTGGCGCTACATCGATTGCACAGCTCAAAGAGGATATCAAAGCGTATGATACTCGATTGGATGAAGAGACGAAAGCGGAGATAAACCAAGTGTACAAGAAGTACACTGATCCAACTAAGTTCGCTTAAGATGGTATGAATGAAGAGTATAAGATCGGGTTTTTATCTAAGCATTCTACTTTAGCCATTCCAAACTACATGACTTTGCATCTAAAACGTTTGATGCCCATGTCGGAAGATTTGTTGAGAATTCTATCTTCTCTTTGTTTTCAAAGGATATGCAATACTTGTAGGCATGCAAATCGATAGCATGCCCTCCTCCCAATAGCTGAGCAGAGTTAAAGGAGTCTTTGATACCATCTAATCCATCACAGCATTTGCACATCTTGATAGCAGCTTTGACTTCTTTATCACTAACCGTTTCAACGTGTCTGCACTCTGCTGTTGCTGAAGTATCCAACATGGATTGTGCAGAGAGATTCGTCCGCTTTTGCATAGAATCACTGTCTACACTTCCTCCATACTCCACATCATTGTGTATTGGGTGTCCAATAAGTTCAAGATGGACCCTCAACTGGTGTCCTCTTCCACTTATAGGTGCACATGATACAAGTGATTGATCTGTAGCTTCATCATATGCAATAAGTTTGAAGCGACTAACCGACTGCTTTCCATCACTCCTTATACTTCTGTGCATCATGGCATTTGTTGAAGAGCTTTCACGTTCTTTGATAGATGGTCCAAGGTCAACAGCAATTGGAGCATCCACTTCTAGGATATCTCCATGCCAGCATACCGTAGCAAAACTAGCACAATCTTGTCGAATAGTTACCAGGCCTTCAGAAGATGATACCGGGAACTTGCCTTTAACTCTGGCAATATATAGTTTCCTCACGGGTGAGTACCCATCATCGTCTCCTTTGCTATTACTAGACATTCGTGCTTGAATAACTTTTGCCACACTTGACATGTTTGCACAAAGCAACACGCCACTAGTAGCTCGATCGATGCGATGGAGAGGGATCAGAGTTTTCGGTGTAAGGGCTTCTTGAGCTTCAACCATTAAAAGCAGTGAGTTAGCATAGTAAGGTCCGCTTGGATAAATTGGAACTGATGATGGCTTGTTGATACTGTATACAAGCGGGGTGGTAGTGTTGTTGTTGGTAGGAAGAATACTTTCCGAAAGGGCATGTTTTAATACTTCAATCTTTGACGGCACCAAGACTGGGGGTTCATGCCAGTGCACAATATGTTCAATCGTATCCATATTTCGTAGTAATACATTTGATGATTCGACGGCAACGCCATTGATACGAATGAGACCTTTTCTAATTAGCTGCTCGAGCCTTTCATCTCGGTCTCTTTGAGTCAAGCCATGCATTTTCTCTCCAAACTCATTGTTGAAGAGCCACTTCACAGTCTTGCCAACCCATTTGCCTTTCACTCCCGATTGAAGCACACGCACAACTGGAGGAGGAACTCTCATGCCTGTACTTTCCTTTCGATTATGTGATGGCGAGTTGCTAAGTTGGAGTAATTTGATCTCGGACAAATCATTCTCACGCTTTGCCAACTTTGCTGGTCGTTGATTGGATGGTAATCGATCCTTTCTTCGTTTCTGTGTCTTGAGCTCAACTTTGTAGTAATGACTCTTAGTTGTATCTTCAGCATCTTTATCCTGATTGTTGTTCTCCATTCTTTTGTTACCTCCGTGAAAGCCCCAACAATCTGAGTTGCATTCCAATGTACCACAGTGACGACACTTCATAAATTTCTCAGTTGACACCAACTCGTTGGAACTACTTGGTTGCTTCATATAAGTTTGAATCTTTTCAATTTGCTTTCTCAAAGTCCGTCGCTTCTGCTTGCCCTTCTTCCCAGTGCCTTCCAGCTCTTTATGATGCGATTGAAGCTGCTGTAGCTGCTGTTCTAGTTCTGATTTAGATAAGCCAATGAGACTTGTAAAGTAGCATGACTTCAAATGAAAGTGAACCTCGCAGTGATATTCAGTTCGACAAGAGATATCATTTGTGTTGTCGCCATCTCTCAAAGGTGCAAGTCCACGGAGTTGCCTTTGTTTCTCACTCAATTCTCTCTGACACTTAGAGCATGCTAGTATAGGCTCACGACATACACAGCACACAATATCAGGATGAAATACATCATACGGATCTGTACAGTATTTGCACTTGCCAACAACTCCATCTACTTGATTGCTACTGTCTGAGAACTTTCGATTATTATTGATACCGTGACCTTTAGCATCTAGTGCGCCACGTCTATCAAACACAAAGTTTTTGCCAACAAATAAGCAATCGCCAGTGTTGCTTGCTTTCTTGGTGTCGTCTGTATTGGCTGCTGACGTGTTGCAATTACCGAACTCTTCCAGGTATTTGTGAATGCCTCCCTTCAAGTGATAGATACCCTTATTGTTAGGAACTGTCTGTCTGATATAAGCTGAGGCTTTCTCACATCTAATACCGCCCGTGCAGTACATTAGAATACGTTTATTGGTGAGTAGTGATGGATTGGGTGTTGCTGATTCACCTGCAACCGAATTCTCCTTCACCCACTTTGGGAATTGACTGAAAGTTTTTGTCTGTGGATCAATTGATAGTCCAGGAGCAAAAGAACCTATTTGACATTCCTTGTGATTTCTAACATCAATGAGTACTGTCTCTACCTCTTCATCACCGTTTGCGTCTCCGCCTGCACTATCTTCCTTCTTTGTATTCTTCTCTATTAATGATTTCATCTCCATATGCCACTCTTTAGGGGTTAAATATCCCACAGACGTATCTTGTGTTGAAATATCTTTAAATGCTCCACCACTTGAGATGATCTCCTTGACAATTTTAATGTGTAAATCAGGAAACCAACTTTCATTGTTCTTGGTACTACTACTTGCAGTAGAGTTGCAGCTATTATTGTCACCTCTCTTTCCACCTGGACAAACCCCTAATAACTCATCTCCTTCTCCTTGACCTGACCATGAACTCCACTTGAAATCATTTGGACTTTCCAAGAAGAGTTGTGGTTTATTCAACTTTGCAAAGAATTCCTTTGATGCATTGTGGAATGAAGTCACTGCATCCTTTCTTCTCTTACAATCAACATCATTAGTAGTATTTGTTTGCATTATATCTACATCACTATTAAGCATGCAATTGACATATGCATTCAAATCATCTCTTGAGCCAGCTAGTGTGCCATTGATACCTTCACCATTATTCGACAATCCGATTAATATCCTACCAGTCAAATTGAGTGATGTACATAATACTTCTGTAGCATGACGGTATGTTTCTAATACCTCTTTATCATCAGTTAATGGATGATACTTGTAGAATAGGATACAATATTGTTTATTGTTGGATATATTATTGTTATTGTTGATTGACATATCGATCGTTGCTACTAGCAAAGTAAGGTATCACTTTATGTCAATTGATGATGATACGATAATAATATTGATATATCTTTGTATATATGTGCGGCGTTTAGATTTGCTACCGGTATAATCAAATTATTTCTAATAGAAAGATCGTTAAAAATTGATCTAGGCAACTATATCTTGTCTCTATCCAACCTATATTTCTTGATGGCAATGGGTGGTTGTGGGAGATATTTTATCAATTGAAATTGACTCGTGCAAAATTATTGCAATGAAGATAGCCAAACTACTTGGTGACTCGCCCAGCTGCCTCTTAGTAAGTCAATTAGATATCAACTGCTGTAGACGAGAGAGCCAATAGCGTAGATAGTAGGTAAGCAACAACGAGTTTGTGCGTGGTCAATCAGCAGTGTGTGAATTCATAAGTTGTTTGATCGCCAGCTAAAGAAATGGGAATAATATTCACAAACGGCCAGTAAACGGAGGAGTCTCTATGTGATGTGAGGGAGCACAATAGTGAAGGTGTACCCAAGTACCATCAACCTACTTTGAGATTGATATGCCTAGTTAATAGAAGACAATATTCTCATTACTAAAATCTTTCTATGATAGGACGACAATTGTGCGCTAAATTATACAGTAAATAACTCATTAATATTATATGCATGTACTGAAGTTCTTATGTCATGAAAAATTCTAAGAAAAGAAGTGCTAGTTCTGGCAACAATAACAATTGGCTATGGAGAAACATGTATTCCGTAGCTGAAGAAGATGAAGAGCATGAGGATTTGGCTGACTTTGGTCTATCTTCTGGTTTATTGAATGATGCTCTACTAGAAGATCATATGAACCATGCAGATGTTGATGAACTCATTAACAATCCCATGGCTGCATCAATAAAACAATCGCCACAAAGAAGATGCAATAATAACAATAGTACATATCAACAAAAACAACGTCATGATGATGATTTTGAAGAACATGGAGCATTCGTACTATTACGGCGTTTGAAACTGCTACCAAAAAATGAAGGATATGCATACGTATCCGACTTGGACGCATTCTTCACATCACTCTACACCTATTACTACCATCGTGGATTAGGATCAATAATAGGCAAGGGTATTGTAGAAATTGTATCATTATTCTTTACATTATGGTTAAGTTTAGTACTATTCGCATACATTGATTGGAAAGGATTAAGTACATGTAATGATGAACATACATGTAGTGAATCATTCATTGATTCGTATATAATACAAAATCCATTCTCTACTAGTGGATTCTTGGCAAATACTTGGATAGTTATATATTGTCTATTATTCTCGACATATGGATTCTTTTGTTTGGTACAATTTGGTAATGGTATTATAGCATCAATAGAATCAAAGTTATTCTTAGAGGAGGTATTGGGGGTTAGTGATCGAGATTTAGATACGGGACGAATAGGTTGGGGTGATATTGTCGAACGAATGTCAGAGGCACAGCGCATGGGTAAATGCCGTGTGGCTATACTACCTGGTAGAATTGGTGCTGATATGATTGATCAAGCACAGTCTAGAAGTTTTGCAGAATCAGCATCAATGAATCACCAACATCAACTACCGCACAATCAACAACAACAGATAGAGGATGGTCAGACAGGCCATTTAGTGGTTGCACAACGAATAATGAGGAGAGAAAACTACATGATTGCATTTTTCAACAAGGGTTTACTTGATCTTACACTTCCTCCACTGCCCCCAATCAAGTATAGAGGATACACCATCAGATTATGGCCTCTCACTGCATTAACAAACAAACCAAAGGGAGAAAAAGTTTCCTTCTATTCAAAGTCTATAGAGTGGAGTATATACTTCTGTGTATTGAACTACATGTTCAACCACTCGCGAAAGATTAGACCTGCCTTCTATGGTGATCCATCATCACTCAGACGACGATTCTTCTTATGTGGAATTTTCCATGCCATTTTCATGCCATTTCTCTTATTCTTTGTGACACTTCACTTTTTCATGTCGAATATATATGACTGGCAATCAACTAAAGAATATCTCGGTCCGAGAGAGTGGTCATCTATAGCACAATGGACATTTAGAGAGTTTAATGAGCTACCGCATTCATTTGAAAAGAGGATGGAGCCATCATATAAATCTGCGGCAAGATATCTAGACATGTTTGGCAAGCCAAGTCCAGTCAAGGTGGCAATAGGACGATTATTGGTATTTGTTTCTGGATCTTTGGGTACATTACTTCTTGCATTTGCCGCCATGAATGATGCAATACTATTACATGTCAAGATTGGTAATTGGAACTTGCTCTGGTATGCTGGCATATTAGGAGCGTCTTTCTCCATTGGTAAAAGCTTGTTACCCAAAGCTGACAGTCCATACTTTGGTCATGCTCGTG
>Ga0075437_13074_pt1 | contig 11744 bp, 9 predicted proteins | sample MintriMetagenome_FD_74266 | JGI IMG/M metagenome (GOLD analysis project Ga0075437, IMG submission 74266) | Marine eukaryotic communities from Monterey Bay, USA to study complex ecological interactions - Minidiscus trioculatus and... | ecosystem: Environmental > Aquatic > Marine > Unclassified...
TTTATGGTTTCAGGGTTTTACTTCGGTATCCTGACAATTTTTTGACTGAAAGTCTCAGCGCTCATGAAGCTGTTGGAGGAAGCAGTATTACGCGATAATATGACAAGTTGCTATCACTATCACTATGTTACAAGGCATAACTCATATTCACTACTTCCTTCATCTGAGATTGACATTGATACCTTTTATCTTGCAATTCTAGCAGATCGTCTTCCTTCTAAAGTATACACACTACCCATTGTGTTTTTGTTACATAATCGACTTTTTCGAACAGATCGATGTTCCTTTGGTTCAGTTTTATTCTTGACCTTATGTTTGGTAGTGAGCTTGACGAGCTTGGCCAAACAGTACTCACAAGCAAAAAGGGTCAAGTAAAGGAAAACCAATAAAAGAAGGATACGAAGTAGATTTTGTACCTCTGCAAGATCTTCCTCGTCTTTGGCTCCTCTTCTTTGTCTGGTATATTGTGCCTCTTTATCATGGTATGATTGTTCTCTCTGGCCCTTCTTATTCTGATTATCACAAAACTTATGTAATTGATCAAACGAGTTGTTGATTGCAAAAATCGCCTCATCCGAGCCCACTAAGTGATATTCTGAAATTTTGTCAGGGTGGTACTTTCTACTCTTTTCTCTTCTGGCCTTTTTGATGGTCTCACACGATGCATAATATGCAACACCAAGAACTTTATGATGTTGGTTTACCTTGGAGTATCTTAACTTACTTGAGTTGAAGGAGGCAGCATATGTGATAAGGAGTATCAAGGTAGTGGTATACAAGCAGAAGATTGAAGAGAAACGCATTATAGACATAGATGTAAGCTTAACGGTACCAGTTGCGATAATATGATGAGAGTACGAGAGCTAGTATTAGTAGAGGATGAGGAGAGGATAGAGGTCAATTAGTCGTGGGAACCATACAAGACTAAACGTTGCCACCTCCCTTTGCTTGAAGCAAAGGATCTAACCGCTTTGATACCATGCCATATTGATGAACTTTGTAACATATGGGGGGATACCTCAGCACATGCACACCGCCTGTTGCCAAATGAAACGAGAGTGGCAGTGGAAAGCTCTTGTTGTCTTGTCGTCATCCATCCTCTCCCTAGTCCACAAACATATTACCGAGCAGACTCACCTGTATTTCAAAGTCAATGCAGGAGAAGATATTAGTAATAAAGCTATGTGTTTGAACCTTAGATGCAAATTATGAGAGCATGAGAATGAGGCATGAGGCGAGAGTTTGGGATACCGGTACACAAAACGACATGAGGATACCCCACTACTCTCTACTCTCTACTCTCCTCTCCTCTCAATAACCTCACTTTTTGATATAAGTATCAGTAAACTCTACTTTCTTCACTATAATATCATCATATAAAGTATTGCAACATACCATGACAAAAGGCAATGTGTATCATCGATCGAATGATCAGTTCCAAAAGATTAAGTTGAGTCGAGAGACAAAGAGTATCTTGATACCAACCGAGAGAAAGTTAGATGATATGATGAAAGAAGAAGGAACGTGGAGTAAACATGAGCAGGCACAGTTTCAATCCGGAGTGATAAAGCATGGTTGGGGAAGTTGGAGATCGATCAGCAGTGTTGTGAAAAGCCGTACGAACAAGCAAGTCAAAAGTTATGCACAGAAGTTCCAAAAACGGTAAGTGAATGTTTATATGAGTGATATAGAATATTGATAGTTGATGCATAGATATCTAACTACAGTTTTGATATACTTATTTAGTCATCCTAATCTAAAGAAGTATCTCATGAACGAACATACGAAGATGGTGCGAGAACGGAAGACGAAGAAGAAGGCGGAGGAGTTGGATACCGCTTCCGCTAGCCGTACTGTAGTTCAGTCTACTCCTCATCTAAAGAAGAGATGGTTACACAGAGCTCGTAGTAGTATTGGTATAGTTACTCCACCTTCTACTATAGCCAACGGAAGTGGTTCTGAAGCTGTTACCAACACTGTAGTGTGCAGTGAGGAAGGAGTATCCTCCGAGACTGAAAAACGAACATGTGATATGAGTAGAAGTGAAGAGATTTGCAGCCATGACGGATGCTATGATGTTGCAAAGGAAGGAGGAGTTTGTAAGAAACATGAAGAAGAAGAACTGCTTCATCGATGGTTTCAAAACCGATTCTCAGACTCTCACTAGCTAGTCACATGTGTAGAAAACATGAGTGATGATTCATCTCGAAGATACTCTACTCTAACTCTAGACTCTAGCAGTATGCTATTGATATGTTATGTGCATATACGTGTCTTAGTTTTAGTTTAAGATACGCTTGATGAATTAACACGAGGGTCTAAGAAGTATGGTACGATGATATACTCGAACAGATAGCAGCAACAAAGGTATCTTGTTGCAATCCATTCTCAAACTCATCTCAACCTCTCAAGATACCTCAGACTACTCCCCTCTACTACCTTGAGATTAGATTATGAGAAGAAGGTGATGTAGTTATTATGGTAAGAGAAGTTAAAGTACATTAGTACATTAGCTTTTGCTAATGCTAATGCTACTTGGCATTCATCTATGGAGATACTTAAGTGGTTCATTCTGCCATCTATCTTGTTGAATGTTATGATATAAATAGCTGACTAGGTTGATAAGCTACCGTCGCTGCCCGATAAGTATCTAGCATCCTCTACTGATGCTATAAAACAGACTAATTGACAAAGGTATATAATACTAAGAAGATAAGAGTATAAATCTATCGACCATTCATGTCGTGCAACTCAGCTTCTCGATTCAGCTTCTCTTCATACTATTATGCTGATGGAGGAATATGCAGCTATATGATATAGATGAGTAACTGATCAAGTAGTAATATAGTAGAAGCACAAATAAGTTAACGTGACTGCAATTAGGTCGGAGTTGTAGTATTGAATGTCATTACAAGAAAGATACTCCAATCGTTTTTTCGGTACAAATAAATTTCATGCACGACCTCGCATCATCTCATATACTCTCCTCCTCTTCCTCTGCTCATAATTTTCAATTCTGATCAAACACAACATCATCTACACACAACTACACACAGTCTACACCGCTCATCAGCTAACCAACTACTACTCTTCCATTTGATTACCGTACATGTAAGTAATGTGTTTATTATTATTGCAATGATGAGGTATCTTCTGTTGACGATGGCGATGTGGTTGAGAGATCGATGGCCGCCATTCACAATCACAAGGTTCGACTTAACAATGTTGTTGTATATGTTGTCTCTATTGATGTTTGTTGTATAGTCGGTGCGGTGGAGGAGGGTTCTACTCATATCATATGCCGGCGGTAGTTCATCGTCATGCATGATTGATACACATCATGTGTTCATATTGTTCATATCATGTGTTCATCATACCAATCGTGTACTAACCATTGCAACAACCCTATCACACTTCTCCTCTACTATTCAATACTAACTGACAGATACAATTACCTACCATCATCATGCCATCTTCATCAAGTATCTTCAAATCCATCTGTGCCGCCGCTGCAATCCTTGCCGCACCAACCTCTGCTCAGATTGGCAACTGGGATATCCTCTACCAATCCCTCGAGACGGACTTTCAAGAAGGTGTTACCAATGAGATCACATTGGATTATCTCATTGGTACCGGCCGCACATTCAACATTGATCTTTTCGATAAGGATTGCATCGCTCCTATCACGGGTATGAACATTATCACTACCACTGCCCGAATGTCTAATGTTGATGCCGATCATGATGGACTTGAGATTATGCTTGATTTAGACAAGTCATCCATCACATCTAGTAACATTTGGGATGACAGTAAGCTTGAGTTCTGTATTCGTGTTCAGTTACTATCCGGAGGAGCTGTCATCAAGGAGGAGTAAGTTGTTACTTATTGTCGTGTTTGTTATTTGTGTGGTCGTGTATGTGTTGTGCACAACATGATATGTACTCAACTCTTCTCTTCCTACTATCTATCAACCCATCATTCATTCACAATACACAGCAAACGTGATATTGACATCTTCTTTGATTTCACCGTTGACTTTGAAGCTGTTGAGGACGTGTCGATGCAGTCTGCCTCCTTATCAAGCGGATCAGGTCAGGCCAATGTTGACAGCTATGTCATGGCATGCAAGTGTGATGATTTAGATTCCTTCACTTGCAACAACACTCCCCTTGCACCCAACAGCATCCTCAATGTTTGCATCCAATCTATGGATTCGGATATTGAGATTTCTTTTCTGAATACTCTTGAGATGACCTCTCTTGATAATGAAACTCTTCTCATCGTTGATGGTCTCTTGATTCAGAATAATGAGATCTCATCCCTCACTGTCAAGAATGCCACTGCCGTCGGTGTATCTACTGTCGTTCCCTCAAGGTTCTTCTCCTTCAGCACGTTGTCAAGTGCTACTGTTTCTGGTATTGTTAAAGTCAAGTTGGTAGGTGGTCGTGCATTGAGGGGTGAGGATACTGTATCTCGTCCTGGACGTTATGATCCAGCCACTCCCTTCACAATCAATGTCCCGATGGAACCTCTTCCTCAAGTGTCTCACATCAAGGCTGGCTTTGACGATGGTGAGACGAATGCTGGAAATACTGCCAAGGAGTTTACTTTCTCTTTGGCGGTAGCTGTTGTTTTCTGGACTGTCTTATTCCTTTGGGGTGCTTTACTCTAGGGTGAGCATCTCTTGTTTGTTCCGTCGACTGATTCTTATTCGGCCGTTGATGATAGTTTGACAATGTATCTGTCTGAATAGTTGATATATGTATGCGTAGTTGAATCAATCCTCGGAGTATGTCTTTAGTTTAGCTTGTATAGAAAGAAATGTTGATATCACGTCATGTGTCTATATTTATTTACCTCTTATCGTTGATAAATGTAGTCGTTGATTCATAACTCACGCCTCGGTAGGATGGAATGATACCACCGACGTACGAGATACATCCCATACCAATACATTGATACAATCTCCCTGTCTACATTCATACCACGATGATGATGCATCATTATGTTCATCATCCATAGTATCTTCACCTTCTTCTTGTCTTGGCATTAAAGATATGTTGGATCCATTAAAATTAACAGAGGATGATGAACCAGTGGTCGTTTTTGACATACTTGTTGAACTTTCACCCTCGTGTACTTGCACAAACATTGCAAATTGATGTGTAGAGCTGTTATCATTCTTGTTGCTGGTCTGTAAAAAATGATCCGAATCTAGATGTTTTCCCTGTTGTCTCGACTTCTTGTCAAGTAACATCAAATTGATAGCTGCACATGTCAAATCCCGTAATGCACATGGTAGTATTGGTCCACGTAGCTCCAACGTTGCCTTGGCATTTGTAGCAGCAGCTGTAGAAGCATGCCGCTGCTGATTATCTTGATGATACACTTGATTCATAAACCCAGCATCTCTTCGGCTACTAACTGACAATGTACGTAATGTGGTATGCAAACAATTTGAACCCAACGATCGACATAGTAACAATGGTACATCTGATACTGGTGGCACGGCATTCGTCGCCTTGGATGCTGACACTCCAGCAGTTTGATCAATACCATTTGATAAACCATATGTATTCATGAATAATTCATAAACAACATTACAATCATCAATACCATATACAAATAGTGGTGGTAGTGAACTACCCTTGCTACTTCCATTATTTGAATTGTTGGGATCATTATATCGGGGACGTACTTTACGTTTTTTGACCTCAACTGTTACCTTACCTTTTTCGTCATCGGCATGTTTAATTGCGTTTAGTTCCGCATGTACCTCGGCTGAATCTTCTTGTGTTGGTGTTGTATCGTTGTTTGTTTGGAGTAGACTTTCCGAGAAGACTTCATAGTTCTCTTCTTCTGTGGATGTGGTAGTGATATGACTACTTTTTGATGTAAATAATCTCAATTCAACACCCATACTTTTCAACTTTGACCTTAAATATGGTGTGGTTGATGAGAATACTACCATTGGGACGAGCTGTGGTGATAAATCACCAGAATGTTCTTTCATATATCCACAACGGAATAATACAACTTGATTTGATGATATGACATAGAATGAATTTCTTGATATTAAATCCTGACTTGATGGTGCAGTAGCAGATGAGCTACTACTATCAATATCCTTCAACTTACTCTTCCACAATTGGAACAAACTCCTAAAACATTCCTGCCAATCTCTCCTCCGTTGATATAACAACGATGAAACAGTTGATACTGATGCTTTATCAGTATTCCGTTCTCTTCGTTGATTACCAAGTATAGTAGAAGACTTGTCTTTATCATTCGTGGAAGGTAGATTTGTCAAACCTAATCCACCCATACTACCCACACCAACTAATCGAACTTTGTTATGGACTGATTGTGGTTGTAATATGTACGATGATAGATCACCTTTGCCTTCTCCATTCTTACCACCCGCTGTGGAACTATTAGACGTACCACTAGATGATGATGAATCAACCAACATTGACAATGGCAATGGATGCACGGCAGGATGTTGATAATACATTGTACTAGCTAACCATTTCGATGCTGCCATTTCCTCTTCTGGAGTTGCCCTCATTGAATGACTATACCTACCATTCACACTATCAGTATCTCCGCTAGAAGATAACTGTTGTATGGCAAGTTGACGTACTTTACCTTCATTTAAACCACCCTTCATTCCTCCTCCGGGTAAGCAATTACCAGGGATGCAATCTAACCTTAATCGACGTTTGATTGACCAATCTATCATACCCACACTATTTGGAACCTCATTACCACTATTACCTCTACCACTCTTTTGATGCTGTTGTTGTGCAGCAGTATTGAAATCATCAATACCATGTCGTGTAGCCTCAACTATAGATGAATCAAGGAAGAGTGATGATAAATCCTCTTTCGTTTCTCTCTTCTTCTCTCTGGTACCAATCCCATCATAACTATTCCTTGTTCTTGTGGTAGAAGTTGAATTGTGGAAGTAGACGTTAGCATCATGGAATTCATCTTTACCCTCTGTATCCTTCGTATGCTGTCTAGCCGTAGTAGTACCATCTTCTTCTTCGCCTTCATCTTTTTGTTGATCATTATATAAATTGGCATTATCTAACGCCTGTAATATCTCATACCCTCCCGGACTGTGCATTGGTGATCTTCCTTTAGACTTTGAGTCAGTTTTGTTTATTGTTGATTTTGTTGGTGTTGACATCTTATTAGTAGAGGAGGAGGTGGTGGTAGCTGTAGATGAAGGTTTGGATGTTGCAATAGACTGTTTCTTATTATGTGCATTATTATTGAACTTTGATTTGTTAGTACTACGGCTTATAACTGCACTGAACAAGCTAGTCTTCTTCTTTTTAGATGTAGTAGTATTTGATATTGGTTCAGTATTACTACCAATAATACCCTGTGTATCATTATCAGTAGTAGTATCACCTCCTTTGCGTTTATTGGAAGGAGGAGGTGGCATTAGCAAAGAGTCATCTGCAGTGTCGGATAATAAATCGTTTGATTGATCGGTTGTGGAACTATCATTTGAATCACCTTCTTCCGCCGCTGCTGTTGTTGTTCGACGTTTATATTGATTTCTACGCTTCATGATATCATATCTTCGTCAACACTAACAACAACTATTCTATTTACTACTATTTTATGAGAGTATCGATAGAACTTATTTTGGATAGATATGAAGTTTCATATTATCAGGCTAAAAGTTCCATTTGAATTGTCAACATATAGATCATAGAGTGTTACCTCTAGAGGTATGTGTTGACAAAGGCTGCATTGGATGATTACTACGGAGTGAGTTTTATTATTAGAAGGTAGTATTTTTTTATCTTTATACTTATTTAGACTGGCGGTGATCTGTTGTCTCATCTATTGAGGATTGCAAAATTTTTGTGCACATCTTATGCACCAACTTTCTCACGCCATCTGTAACAGGTGATCTAACGACAGGTGTCGTTCATTGAGGATTTCATATCCACATTTTGTTACTGCTTTGTGAGGCTTGCACATCATTATGAGATCATATGTTTGAGCTCCGCTGCAGTGATTGTCCAATGCGGTTCATATAAGGTTGTGGTAGTGTTAGGAGAAGCTTTTATAATATTGTTTCAGTAATGTTGCATAGGGTTTTGTTGCTATATATAACGAATATCTAATCAATCTCATCTGATAATAAACAGAATATAACAATGGAAGGATATAACAAATATGCCGCACTGGCTGACACTATAAAAATTGAGGATATTACATCAAATAAACAAAACCAAACAATTCTACGCCAGCTGAAAGAAAACGATCCACACTTGGAACCTATGAACTTATACTGTAGTACTGATGAAGCTGACAATAATAACACAATTGATTACATTCCTGATAAAGACGAGGATATTGGATGGTTAGGTTATTTCATTGGCCAATGCACAACTCTAAAGGAGCTGCACTTCTGTAATAATATTAACAAGCACTTCTATAGACAAATGAGATGTAACAAGTCAATTCAGACGGTTTGCTTTTATGGTTGCAGTGGTATGAATCCAATAGAAGAGGAGATGACCTTTTTCTTTCGGACAAACCACAATCTAACAAGAATTTATATGCAAGATTGTAGAATGGAGGCTGAGGGTGTTCGTCAACTTGAGATAGCCATTGGTGGATGCAGCAAATCTCTAAAACAACTTAGTCTGGTTGATACGGAGAGGTACGAGGATGGTGGTGGTGGTCCTGCAAATATTGATTTTGCAAATGTAATCACAGCAATAGGTACTCATACGCAGCTGGAGGAGCTTGATTTGCGAAATGAGTGTATTGGATCATTTTGCAGAGAAGAATTCACGGCGTTAGCATTTACTATACGATGTCTAACAAATCTTCGAAAGCTGAATCTTTTCATGAACGAGATAGATGATGAAGGGATTGAAACGTTAGTTGATAGTCTGTCCGATGCTGGTAATCTACGAGAACTGAATCTTGCAGCAAATCAGAGAATTACAATTGATGGTTGGATGGATGTAGCAACTATATTGGAAATGTTTGACTCTAAACTTGAGAAGCTTGATGTTTCACTCAATTACATTGGAGATGGAGGGGCATACACATTCGCAAATGCACTGAGTATCAACTCTACACTAAAAACTTTGGGTCTGCAATGTAACGGTATTACTCGTAGGGGTTGGGAGTTCTTTTCAAAGCTTCTATGCGACACCTCCAGCGTCAACAATACCTATCTTTCGAATCACACACTACTGGATTTGACGTCAGAACAGAGTTTTCTACAAGGACCTATTCATAATTTACCCCCTGCTGTTCATTCTTACTTGGCATTGAACAGAAGTACCAGAGACAGAGAAAAAGTTGCAATGGCAAAGATATTGCTAAATCATTCACATTTCAACGTGCAACCTTTCTTTGAATGGGAGCTCAAAGTTTTACCGCTCATGATCGGTTGGTTTACAAGGGCAGTTACTTTTAGTTTTACATTTACAATTGGTGAAATAGCTTATAGCATGTGTCCGGAGAAAATCAAAAAGATGAAACTGTCGGTGATATATGATTTCATCAAGGAGTTCCCAATGTTATACATCGAACCAGTGACAAGACAAGAGATTGAAGATTGTACGGCATTGGAGGGAGAGTTGATGAACCAGTCTTCCGAGGGTGATAAAGAGACAAGATTGGAAGAGATTCGACGACACAAAGCCCGTGCTATGAGAAGACTTCATTGAGAGAAAGAAGACGACCTCTCTATAATGTATAAGGAAGAGAACTAAGTAGTCTATGAGTATATAACTTAGTTCTTACTATGCATTACGCATCCAATATGAAGCATCTCCCACCCTCCATATCCTATCCACCGCCTCTCTTTCCTGATACACTACTACCTCTTCCTAATCTTAACTCTATCCTAAAACCTGTGATACATTCTGTAATATACTCACACTCGTCACCTTTGGACTCCGTCATGATATCTCAATCCAATTGATCATACCATAACATTATATATTGTAACAAATTACAGTTCTGAAAGCTCAGAATGAATGGATGTAGAAGATCGAATGTATGCAATTCGAATATTGTCGGATATATCAATCTCATCTGCTGCTGCCGCCGACTGTGACGTTCTGCCACAACTATTCGCTGGACAGCTGATAACCTTGCCCATGAATGTATCATCTATACCCTCTTTACGTTCATCCTTTGCATCTTTCTGTACATCATCCTCTTGAGTGGCACGTCCGAATCCACAGATGTACAAGCCACAAACTTGTACACTCTCAATAAAAGATGAGATACTATCAAGTATCGACGATCCCTCTTCTTGATCACTACTTTTCGATGGCGATACTGGTCGTTGAACTCGTCTCTGCTGCTGGTGTTGTTGACGTAGTAGATTAATCGTCATATCAATATTCCGTTGTTCGTTGTATTCACTTTCATCAATGTCGGCGGCAGTATGATGATCATCGTTACCTCCACACAGTTGTATACACGGTGAGAATTGTGGTATTCTATCAGCTGATATGAGAGCCGGCGGTTCCTCTTCATGTTTCATACTCATAATATCTTCTACTGTTATCGGTGGAGAGAAGATCGGTGTTGGATTCATTGGCATAATAAAATATAGATTGATTACCCAATGATGTGATGCAAAATATTATGTTGCATACCATAGTATCAAAGTATTGATATCGACTATCGAGAAAGGTAAATAATGCCGCCGTCTGACGTGGGCAGTGCGGAGTGGACCAGTTATGGTGACAAGCCTTTCATAGAGAGATATAGCAGCTGTGAGGGCATGCTATTGTCGGTTACCATGATTGTTTGTGTTGTTAGCGAGTTGTTGCCGTTTTTGCAATCTATTGGCCGTTGCTGGTATCCTATTTCACGCCCATTTTCATTTTCTTTTCATTGCCACAAATAAATTATACTGACGTTGTCTCTACTGAGCAGCAATTAACTATTATAAATTATATCGGCAGATATCGGTGTACATTTAGAATATAGTCTTTGCAATTGCATTAAACAAACAACTAACATACAACCTCCTATAATACAGCATGACTTCATTCCCCGTCGGCAGCAGTGTACTCCTTCAAAACCTAGTAAAAGGTGCTCATCTCAATGAAAAGAAAGGTATAGTCAAATCACGTCTATCCACAACAGGACGACAAGAAGTATACATCTTTGAAGAAAACAAGTCACTATCAATCAAACCTGCAAATCTCAAATATGAACCACGTACATTATCAAGTTTAAGTATTAGTGAAATGAAAAGTATATTAACAAATGGTATAGGATCATCAAATTCAATTGATTTTACTGGATTAGATAAAGATAGTTTACGTACAATGGTACAAGATGAAATTACGAATGTTGATGATACTTTAGAAATTGCTAAATTGGTTGCTAAAGCGAATGAACCAAAGAATATACCAACAACAACGTCTACAATGAATGGTAGTGCTAGTAGTGGTGGACAGCAGTTTAGTAGTTCACAATTACGTCAGGGTGCTGAACGTATGTCAAGTATGTCAGCGGAGGATATTAAACGACAGGCACAGACGATGAAAGCAATGGGACCTGCGGCATTGAGGAATATGAATCCACAATTTGCTAGTATGAGTGGTAAGTTATATTTTAGTTTTTGTTGGTATATTCATGTTTTGCATTCAACATATTATGGCATTGCTTGGTTACTAATCTTCATTTCTACTCTATCAACTCCATCCAATCCTATCACCAATTAGCAGAGG
>Ga0075437_12137_pt1 | contig 11743 bp, 9 predicted proteins | sample MintriMetagenome_FD_74266 | JGI IMG/M metagenome (GOLD analysis project Ga0075437, IMG submission 74266) | Marine eukaryotic communities from Monterey Bay, USA to study complex ecological interactions - Minidiscus trioculatus and... | ecosystem: Environmental > Aquatic > Marine > Unclassified...
GTGAGGTATCCTTGGATCCTACTAGTTCCTACGTAGAAACACCCGGGTACGCTTTTTGGTCCGCAAGAGAGATTTTAAATGTACATGTCCGGGCTAATTGGTCCGCCAGAAGGTAGATGTCAAGTGTACCATGGTACATATTTCCTGGACATATAGTTTCCATTAGGTTCTCCCCCCTTCCAAATAGTGACCTGAATACCGGTGCATATGATTGTTCATAGGGGATTAAGATACCCTGGTACATGGCCGTCCGCCAGAGCAGATGGGGTTAATGTACCCAGGTACACATATTGTGGACTTTGTTAGTGGTTGTATGTGTCCGTCCGCCAGCTCAGAATGGGTAAAGTGTACCAAGGTACATATGCTCTGCCATGACATGGCACCTCACCCCCCCTGTTTTTGATCAGCCCATTTAGGCGCCTGTACTTATGCTGTGCTGTAAATAAGTGGTCCTGAGAAGAGGCAAGTTTAAAATGTAAGGAGGCAGCTAAGGGGCAGGTTAAAACTTTACGAGAGGCATCATCATACACATCATCATACGGCAGAGGCAGAAGAGATTAAAGAACACTAAGACTAAGTCTTGACCTGGCTACTCTGAGTCTAAGTCCTTCAAGCAATGGCAATGGCAATAGACTGATGACACCATTATCCATCATCCTCCTGTACTGTAAATCCCTTGTCTCGCTTAACCCTAAAACACAATTCTTTTGCATGACTATATGTGTACACATACGATATTACTAATAAAATGATTTACATAACAAGATGTTGTTTTAGATTTTAGACACGAAAAGAACATTACCTACTCTAAACCTTTAAATACTAAAATCTAGAGTTGAGTTTGCAGCCAGGGTCTTGCTCTCCTACCAATGTCAACAGCTAGATAACACTGCCAATACTTTAATACGCCGTGTCTTATTAGTATTACGGTATTTCATCGTAATCGATTCTCTTCCAATTCAACCAATCAACAATTGTAGCAGCTGATGTTGATGACTTCTGCTGTTGTTGTATCAAAGGAATACTACCTTTTAACATCAAAGCTAATTCTTCTTTAGTTGTATATGATTCACTCCTTTGAAATAAATCAATTGAAAAGTTTGATATACTTCTAACTACATCTTGATAGTGTTTAACAGTAACGACATCATTCCAACCATGTTCTGTTTCATCTATCAAATTACGAATTGATGTAAACACATCTACTAGATCAATCTTTGTTGTTGCATCATCAACTTGTTGTCGCTGTCTCTGAGATGCTATTGCTCGATCGATACAACTTACTACATCGAATCTACCTCCAACGAGAGTGCTACTATTTATTTGTCTTGATATATCTTTGCAGAACATATCCACAGCACCATATGGTTTCGATATTCGACGTGTAACGTATTGTTTTGGATCTCTTTCAGTGTTGATGATAATAACATTATGATAATATCGTTTTGAAGCATCATATAGTTGTGGCATTAACATTGAATATGGGGTATCATGTAGTGCAATAAACCTTCCATCTAATATAATATCTTGTAATAAACCCATCACCTTTTCTTTCCATTCGATTGCACCTCCACACTTCTTTGTTGATTGTGAATGAACACAGGTTGCCGCATCGTATACTAAATTTTTGAGTTGAAGATGTTTCCGTACTGAATCTGAATAATATGATTTGAAGAAGTATGACGATATCCAACTATTATTATCATTTATACATCCAACTTCCCAATGATGTGATGGAATACCAAGTAAACACGTTGCTTGAAACATAACATGTGTTCCTGTTGTACCTTTGCCAGCTCCTAGTAAAATCATCGATTTGTTGTCATTATCATCACTACTACTAGCATAACTTACATAATATAATATATTTGATATGAATAGCCAACATATAATAGCAAACCCGATAAATATTAGAATGGTATGTTTTGGTCGTCGACGGGGCATCTATTTGATGTACAAAGCTGGATTAATTGAAAAGCCGGTTGTGACAAACTATTGAACTTCATTGCATGAGATGATCAACTCTGTATTCCTCCCTTACCTTTGAATGATGATACTACCACTCTACCTCTCTCTAGAGAGAGCATGTTTGTTCCTACTTGTGTTGTGGCGGCACTGGTGAGGTGCGCCAGGAGCGCTGAGTACGAATAGCGATAGAACGTATATTAGTCGTAGTAGTAGTCAAGGTATGTTTATATAGTTGACTCTCTGAGACATCGGTATTTATATCAATGGAGACATGCTGACTTCTTTCTGAGACAAGGCTGACTTTATCTATGCTGCATAGAATGAAATCATGTGTCTTTTTGGGGGTTGATAGATAGATTAGTCATTGATCTGCACGATTCTAGCTATTTCGTTGCAAGTAGGATTCAGAGTCTTTGAAAACGAGAATAGATTATGTTCACACTAACAGTAATATATACATTCTGTATGTATATCACCATTCTTTTGCTGTAATATCATCACAAGGCACCCAATCTTGTTTGCTCTTCCCAGACTTCCATTTTGTTCCTTCCCAATGGATATTGTAACCAGGGATGTCATTCTTTTCTCTGCGGCAGAGTATAGTAGCCTTCCAGTGGTCATTAGTCTTCTCACACCAAACAAGGACACGCTGGCCAACAGCTAACTGAACACTTCGGCCTCTCGTTACACGTGGTCTACTGACAACTTCATCAGGCAACGGTCCAGGCAATGAGTTCGTTGACAAGCTACTCATTGAATTATCTCGAGTTAACGATCTTGATGACCTCCTCATTCTCTTCTTATTACGCGTCTTTGAATCTTCACATTCATTTACATGATTAGCGAACTCTTCTCCTGCTGTTTTCACATTGGGAAATTTGATATCCTTGTCACATTTATCACAGTGGAATGACGCAACTTGTGCACTAGAATGGACCAAGTCAGGACGAGCCGAATTACTCAAGGCACTACTGCTATCTGACATTGACCTCAACTTCCGCCCCTCTGAGACTGAGTGACTGTTGTCAGCCTGTCTTGGTCGCTTTTTCTGTTGCTCAACTTGTGTGGTATCAGGCGAGGTTCCGTCTATGGCCGCAGTCGTCGATCTACCTTTTTTGCCCCACATCTTTCTTGGGCATTGATTAGAATGACTTTCACTCTTTGTCTTGGTTCCACTTTCTAGCTCCTCTTTACACTTGGTACATCCAGAATTAGCAGCAACCTCGAGAGAAACCCTTCCTCTTTGATCGCCTCGTTTGCGTTTAGTTGACATCATTATCAATGGCCTATCTTCGTCACCTTTTCCATTGGCAAGAGTTTCACTCTCTTCTTTCGGGCGTCCGGGCTGGGCTTTGATATCTTTCTGCCCATTCATCTGGCGAGCCTCGTCTACTTCGTTCTTTATGTTATGACTCTCTGCTGGCTGTTTTGCAGCAGACTCATCAATCGTTGGCGTCATCTTGGTGCCCTCATGCAGTGCAATCTTCTTCTCAGCGGACGGAGGAGCCGGAGGTACCTTCCCATCTCCATTCGGGTTATTCTTGGTTTTACGAGGGATCTTATACTCAGGCTGTTTTGCAGCAGACTCAGAGTCAATCGCTGACGTCTTGGTCTCACGCAATGAAACTGGAGATGGTGGATGGAGATAGCGCTCGACTTCAGACTTACTCCTGAACCTTTCCCCTTTTGGACTGACATAATATTGATCCTTTATATCCGTGTTCTTTTTACGAGGGACCTTATATTTTGTCCACCCAGGTCCGAATTCGGGAGCAGGAGTGCGGCTCTCTTTGGGAGGAATACTAGCTTTCGATTTCTTCTTCTCAGATGAGGTAGGAGGCTTTGCATCAATCTTCTTTGGTTGCTTTTTTGGTTGCTTCTGTGGTTGTTGATCAGTAGATTGCACCTCTTTTTCGGGAGGTCGTTCCTCCTTCTCCGGTGGAGGCTTTGCCTCGATCTTCTTTGGTGGTAGTTGCGGTTGTTGTTGAACTTGCTCAGGCTTCCCCTTCTTTTTGGGAACATCAATGATTTGGCAAATCATATCTTCTGTACGTGGCTGCACAGCAGTGTCAACAAGTGGCAAATCGTCCGACATTAGCGAGAGGAGCCGCGCCTTTGTCTCCGCCGTGTAAGAGATTGTGTCAGATCCGACAATATTCTCTACATTCTGAAGTATCTCAAGTTCATTACTCATTTCCATAAATCTATAGTGTAGTGTGAACGACTGGTGACATCTGCAAGAACATCCCGTGCAGTAGCTACAGAACTGGCATGCCTTTCCATTCTTGCACGGGCATCTCGATTGATTCAACTGTTGTGGATTGCCAGTGTGGTTGAGGATACTGTGTGGTTTTTCATTAAAAGGGTGCATTAGAACCTTGACTTTATACCTCCCTTCTTGGTGACAATTGCTACAGATGTTGAAGTCCTTGTTTAGAAGCTTTTCGCAGCCATCACAATGCATATATACGTTTGATAGTTCTTCTGAACAAAACTTGCAAAAGAAGTCAGAAGCGCCCTGACGTGATAGGAAAGAGGAACAGGAATTAGACACAGCTTATGCATACTTTTAGGCAAACACATCATACAATAACTTACATATGGATCAAGGGTAAAGGTTCCTGGATCTTGCCAAGTGTTTGGCTTAGAATCAATGGACACTCTCCATGACTTTCTCACGTGCTTAGTTTTCTTCTCCCACTCCCTGGAAAACTTCACTGAGGAGTTGTGTCGATTCACAACATATTGTATCGACGGAAGAATACCCTGGAGAACTGTCTTGGCATCTGGCTCAGATTTAGTCGCTGATTGGCGTGAAGGGATATTCATTGCAAAGAGAGATTTTCCAACTGGTTTGTTAGACTTGACCTCGAGATGATACTTGGCAATGTTCTCCTTAGCCAAGAAGAGGAGTGTAGTTTCTGGAATTGCTAGGCTCGCCAAGTCATGCTCACGGTTGAGCCTTGAACATTCAAGAATACTAGATACTTCTCTGTTAATACCTTCACTTGTAACCCCTTTGAACATCCAATCCCATGCAATACTAAAGCAGAGATCTTCCGTCATACTTTCTTTTGTTTCCAATACCTCATTTCGTAGCTCGTAATGACAATCTGTGTCTTGTAATACTGCCGGGGCTAGTTTACGAAATGCATGCAATCTACCCTTGTTGATGTGGACTACTTGACCTGGCTTCAAAACGAAGACAGATGGATAGTACCTAAAGGTGTAGAAGTGTAAAGATAGTTGATAAATTAGGAAAGATGTGTGCAATAGAGGCCTAATTTCAAGATACAACGGCACAAACTTACCCCATCTTTTTGCATTTGTCAATTGCTTCATTTGTTGGCCAACCAAGACTAGTTTCCAACCCATCACTGTGTGGTAAACCATACAGGGCATTATGTGAATCTGATGTGCCTGTCAGTATCTGGATAGCGTTACACTTGTGTCGTTCGGTAAGACGTCTAAGCATAACAACTTCATTATATCCAGAGAGACATAGATGACCAGAGTCAACAGTCCCCTAAGATGGCGGGAAGTGATTGTAAAGAGAGATGTTAGAACACTATCGCAAGATAGACAAAGATTTCACTTTTATACCATCCACTTACATGTCCATCTTGATGGAAATGGGTAAACGAGGATGGTGGGGTTATGTACAAATTTGGGCCCATGAATGGCCGACCATTTGCATTGACCTAAAGTTGTGTGGTGAAGATGTGAGGTGAAATATATCAACATGAATCGAGAAGTATCGAAGACTACAAGTAAACTACTTACTGCATTCATCATACAATGTGAAGCACCTGGTAATGTACCAGGAAGTTTGTAACTTTTTTGGAAATCTTCGAAGGCTTGGGGCAGCAACTTAACCATGTCAACATCAATCATGTACTGGCAAGTAAATTGAGAGTGTGTGAAAGAGGTTGTAAGTATATCAGACAAGTAAATTTTAGCAAGAATGGAACGAGCAAACAAACTTACAAGTGACATGTTGTCAACGTTGACAGTCTTCTCCTTTCCACCACTATCTGTAAAGGTAAAGTTTTTATTCAGCACTCCATTCTCGTCAAGTTTGTTCGATTTCACAGCCTGTCTTTGCTCAAGATACTCAAAGTAATCTGATACTTTCATACTATACCAGCCTTCTTTCTCTTTTGACTGATTGGCTGTTTGTTGGTCAACATCAGATGAGTTCTCGTGCTTTGTTTCAAATCCTCGAAACTTGTGGTGATATTCAGATCCAATACAACCTTCAATATACTCTCTTGTCCACAACGAAGAGTTGATAGAATCGGCAAGACCTTCCGATATTACTGTAATATCATCCCTCTCCATCATCGAGAAGAGGAAGCCTTCATCTTCTGGTTCAACCATTACCTTTCCTTCTGACACACGAAAGTTTGCTAGTAGAACACGAGTCTTCTCATCAAAGGACCATTTGCAAAAGCCAGTTTCTGGCAGCTTGGGTAATGGTTTGGAAGGAGGCAGAGGCTGGAGCCCTTCATTGTCAACAGGGGGAGGAGCGTTTGGCATATCATTGCCTCGCACATCAGTCAACTGCGCAAAGGAATCCTTGAGAAAGGCTGGGTTGTGAAATCTCCATGCAGATTCTTCTTCATATGTTCCATTTGACATTGGTGAAGTTGAAAGTCCACTAAACAAAGCAGTCCTATCACGCTTCAACTTTCGTTTGGCCGACTTTCTTGAAATGGTTGAAGAAGCAGTGGACTTACGCGAGGCGACAGTAGACTCATCTCCGCTACTCATTGAATATTTATTCCTCGGTTGCTTGGCTGCTTGCCTCTTGGGTCTTCCTGTAGCACTCATCATTTCACTTCCAGATATATCATCATCTCTCTTGCGGCTTTTACTTCGCTTTCTACCTCCGGAAGTTCTGTTCGATGCTTCAGGAGTTGTAGACTGTGGTATGTCGTCCGCACTTTCCTTAACTTTCAACGAGCTCTCTCGTGCTCGGCTTGACTTCCGCTGATTTGATGTCTTTTCAGGTGGAGGAGTATAGGCCTTACCATCTGAATATACCCAAATCTTTTTATGTTCCGCATCAAGCCTTGCTTTGACTTCTGGATGATTTGCTAATATCATAATGGAATACTCTTCACATTCTTCGCTCGTCCTATCATAAACTAATGTTTGAACCTGATGCCAGTTTCCCCATCCATATTTTGTACATCCTTGCTCGAATGCACGATTCTCATTCGCACTAAATGGTTTCATCTTGGAACCACGTCCCTTTCTCTTCTTGGCGGCGGCAGATAGCTTCCGTAAATCTTCCTGGACTAGCATGTCTTGTCCTTGTGCAGCCATGAAGTTCTGTGGCTTATTCCTCTTACGTTTTGATCCAATACCGATAAGTTCTTGAGGTGGCGGCGGCTCATGGGCAGTTTGTATAGAAGTATTGCTCTTATCCCAATGCTTAGACGTCTCCAATCTACAGTTAATATCTCGTTTGATTTCTAAAAAGAAGGAGTTCATAGTTACTTGTGAGTTATGATCATCAAGAGAGTATGCACACCAAAAATATTAACTACTCACTGGCTAAAGCTACTTTCTCATCTACCTCCTCGATCTTGTTACTATTTTTACGTGCCTTAAAGAACCGTCCTCCACCCTTTTTGAACAATTGAAATAACTCATCTGCTGCAGCATTTTGATCGTCTGCGTTTCGAACTATACCCAGTTTCCGAAACTGTTTAAACATAGTAGCCTTGTAAGATGGATCCTTCAAGGAGAGGATTACATCATTTTCGGCGAGAGTCTGACTTCCTGAGTTACTGTCAAGCTCGTACCAAGGTAAATTGCCTGAAATATTCGCCATTGATTCTTCTACGAGAGCAGTATCCATAGTCTTGTTGATCTCATCCCAATATTCTGATGTAGCCTTGCCAATAGTTGTCTTGCTTGTTCTCTTGCTCATTCTCCTGCTTTTAGTTGGACTCATCTCCTTTGGTTGTCTCTCTTTATCATAAATGGTTCGTAACTTGAGAGCAGCTATATGGACACAATGTTCTGTATCCGGATTAAATGTAAGTGCATTTGTAAATACGAGTGATACAAGACGATGGAACTCAGGTTCTTCGATTTCATTGGCATCAAGACGAGCTTGGATTGTACCAAAGTCACACGGCTCTTTAATGATTTTGGAGTAGTCGGGAGCATTTTCATCTTCAACCACGGGCTTGCTAAAGGTGCCTTCGTACTCCAACTTATCTACCCTTTTCAATTTGGAGAGTATACGATTACATTCCTTCATTATTGGGCTTTTGGTTGGTGATCTCTTCCTTCTACTTTCTTCTTGTTTGATGGGCTTAGACGAGGGTGAACCAGACCGATGTAATCCATCACGATGCCCTCCCTTCCAGCATTTACATTTCTTGCAACGTTTACCATTTGCAGGATTCAACGTATTGCATTTATGACAATTCCATCCTTCACCGGTGGAGACTGCTGTAATTGGATCATTCTGTCCAATTTGAGAGCTGGATTTGATAGCAGGTGCGTGGTCTAAATCATCTACTACCGTTTTTCGTATCCCTGGCAAGTCTTTACTTTGAGATGACTTGTCTGTTGATGTGTCAGTTGACTCTACAGCCTTGCCACTTTCATTTGCCTTCGTCTCTGGCGGAGGATTTCCTTGTGTCTCATTAAAAGCAGCTACTGACTTGTCGACCTTTACTTCTGTAGTGGCAGGAGATGACGCTGAATTAGTCGATGCCCTCGTTTCATTCTGTACTTCCTGGGGTGCCTCACGACGAGTCTCCGATTTTGTAGTTGTCATCTCGTCCCCGTCCTTTTGTGCTTGTTGTGCATCCTTTTTAGATGATTCAACAGCTACCTCCGTTTTATATCTTGAGGTATCTGCCTCTAATTCATTATTACCACTAGGCATCACGTCTTTATCATCTGTTTCCTGTGCTCTTTTAGTCGTTGGACTTGCAGCAAATGCCAACATTGTATTAGCTGTTTCTTCAGCTTCCGCAGAGCTCTTCTTTACTTCCACTTTATCATTTACCTCATTGGTTTGCCTATTCTTTTTCTTAATTGGAGTAAAATGATGATTTTGCACATCTTCATCTTGATCTGGTAAATTTATATTATTATCATCTTGCCGCTGTTGTTGTACGTCCTCCGGTTGCATACTATCATCTGCTTGTTCTTCTGTAGCGGCGGCATTATTATTGGCAGCAGATTGTGTTTCTGCCTGATTCCCATTTGCAATACTTTGACTACTTCCACCACTATTCCCACTATCTTGGGATGTCACTACGGGTTGTAATTCCATACTGCCCGATGTACTATCCATAGCAGTAGTTGGGTTGATACTATTCGTATTCTGCAATGCTGCAGAGGAAGATTTTTTATCCCCTTCTTGTACTATGGGTGATTGTGTTCTAACAGCCTCTTCTTGTTGTTGTTGATTTTCTACGGCAGGTGAATCGTCAGTGCCATATCCCCTTAAAAGGTCAAACAATCCCATACTATGGTATTATCTGTATATTATAACTAGGTTGGCATATTCATAGGTACAGACATCTTCTTATTCTTTCCTATAATGATAATATTATGAGAGAGACAGAAAAAAGTTAGTTATGATATCGGCACGTGTCATCGCAATAAATATATAAATATAACCCCATTCTACCCTATGGTTAAAAAGTATGAATATAAACAAACAATAAGGACACTAGCATCCGATGTCAATATTAATAAATAAAGTAGGAGAGAGTTAGTTGCAAAAAGTAACCCCAAAGATTTTTCTGTGTCAAATTTCAACGCCCACGATACCTTACGCTATAAAAACAACCGATACCACCACGACAAACTGTAGCAATGTATAGCCTTACAATTTATACCGACTCACCTCTAGCGATTGTGTTGGATTAATTAAGCTCTTTGATTCATCCCTACGCATAATCCAAATAAACCAAATCAAAGAGGGGTAAAAATAGTGGGAGCCTTGAGACATTTTAGGTAATCCTTTTAATGTTGGTACATTTATTGACATAGAATTGAATCCTACGTATGTGAGTGGGCCCAGTGGGGGGGCTTATCCCTGGGGGAAACTGATGATTTTAGTTAGTCTTCTCTAAAATTAGAGGTCATATCTAACATAATTTATTGTAGTGGACAGCGGTGATATATGCTAATCATGTTACACAAGCCGCGAGGATTATTCCTACTCCTTAGCTTATACTCGGTATTATTAGGTGGTGGTAGTCATAGGATATGCTTTGCAGTAGTTGCAGTAGCAACAACACAAGTTAAGAATATACATGCTCAATCTAGAACATGTACATCAGATGAGCCCAATTGCAATGATCTTGCAGATGATGGTAACTCCGAGGAAAAACGGAAAGATACAAATAAAGATACATCCCAACATACTCCCAAAACAAATCCCCAATCAAAGTACAAAACAGGAGATATAATTGAGTTGTACAATCCGGATTCCAATGATATACAAATTGTATTCCCATCAATAGTAAAAGGACGTGATCCTAATGCCCCTGGTCAAGGATACAGAGTAACAAAAACAACAGATGGGAAAGAGATTACTAATTTACCAGAACGATATTTACATCCGTACAAACCGTACAAGGTAAATGATGAGGCTCTGTGTAACATTGGCACTTTTTCAAATAAGATTAATGAAAATCGACCAATTATTGTGGGATGTACTGTATTAAATTATGAACCAGCAGCAACTAAAGGGGCATTGGTATTACAGGGAAAGTATGAAGTGTTAGTGCATAAGGCTAAAGTAAATGGGGTTGAGAAGGAAGAGTATAAAACAGAGCTTCCTGTTTGGAAATTGCAGCGTCGACTTGATTTTCAAAAGTTGGAAACAGATGAGTTGGAATCAGAGGAAGTGAAGACGGAATTGTAGTGTCATGTATGTATGTGGGGTCGAATGTTATTATTCATAAACGGGGGATATGTAAATATCTGTTCAATAGCAAACTTAACTTAGGTATTGAAATTTATAGTTATGAGATTTCAGTGGTACCGGGGCAAAGAGCATCGCTCTGATCATCGTCATCGGCTTCTTCGTCGTCACTATCTATGACAAAGTCCCCTAACACTTCGTCGGTGTCTACCGTTCCGACCTGATGGAACTTTGTACCACCAATCTTGCCAAATAATGTTTTAAAATTCCACAAGGCATATAAAACTTGTATGGCAACTTCAAGTATTATCACTGCAATCTTCTTTGCAGACATTTCCATGTCGGATGTAATCTCACCAAAAAATCCGCCTCCTCTTATTGATATAGTCATGGCATTGATTCCCCACACAGTAATGGCAAATAGGTACATGATTCTTTTTTCCCATCCCTTTGTAGCGTGTCCTTCCCCCATGATACTCTCTGTACAGTTATATCGTACCAAAGGTGAGAATGCAAATGGAAGCAACAGCCCCAACAAAGCATTGACAATGTTAACAAGTTGATTAAGTTTTTCGGGGTACATTGCAGCGATGAAAATACTCGGGCCGATAGCAATTAATCTCGTTACGATAGATCTCAACCACAATGGTAATTGTAGTTGTAAGAACCCGTCCATGACATATTGTCCAGTGTAAGTCGTTGTTATTGCACCACTCTGTCCAGCTGCCAATAAGGCAATTGCCCAGAGTAAACACCCTCCTTTGAGATTCTTAAAGTACTGACAAAAGTCTGTCAATCCAACTTCACTAGCATTCTCACTACCATATACACTCTCGGCAGCAATTGCAACAACTGCCATGTTCA
>Ga0075437_11640_pt1 | contig 11730 bp, 9 predicted proteins | sample MintriMetagenome_FD_74266 | JGI IMG/M metagenome (GOLD analysis project Ga0075437, IMG submission 74266) | Marine eukaryotic communities from Monterey Bay, USA to study complex ecological interactions - Minidiscus trioculatus and... | ecosystem: Environmental > Aquatic > Marine > Unclassified...
CCAAGAGTGCCTTCATGTGCTTCTCGGAGGCCAAGGGTAATGAGATTGCTCAGGGAAGCAAAGTAAGTGTTTCGCTTGTGTGATACTTGAGTTACTCTTTTGTGGCATATGATATATCCTGCTTCTAACCATATTCTTCTATCAACATTCTCAACCCCTGCATGAATAGAAGAGTGGATTTGTTGAGGCGGTAGCATCAGAGTGGAAGAATATCTCGAAGCAAGAGAAGGCGTATTGGGAGAGTATGGCCAAGAATGAGAAGACTCGCTTTGCCAAGGAGAAGGAAGCATTATGCCTTGCAAACAAGGGACCGTTAGTGAAGAAGGTTCGAGCAAAGAAGAATCCATTGGTATGTACTATTCTAGAATTATGCTTTGCTATGACGATTCAATACCTACTCTGCTAACCAGATCGTATCCTCTTCCTTCTTCCACATAAACAGGCTCCGAAGCGCAACATGTCTGCTTTCCTCATGTTTGCACAGCAAAGGCGTCGTCCTTTACAGAAGGAGAATCCAGACATGTCTAATGCTGACATATCACGTCTATTGGGTGAGGTGTGGAGGAATGCAAGTGTTGTAGAGAAGCGACCTTTCTTAGAGCGAGAGGAGGTGGAACGTAAGATCTACAAGGCCAAGATGGAGGCTTGGAAGAATAATCAGAAGCTGCAAAAGTCAATGAAGAAATCGGCATCAACGGATCATCAGACTGGGCATGATGACCAGCAACGTCAGGATACTACTCCAAGTACTCGAGAGGATTCGTATTCTAGATTTGGTGAGTATATCATGTGAAATAGTATCCCTTTTGACATTCTTTGAGTTGAAGTCTCACCTCTTCTCTTTTATTTATCTGCTACTTGAAACAGATTCCGGTCAATATGCAATGTATCCTACGGATGAGAGGAATCAATCAGAGACTGGAGTGCCGTACTATGAGTATGTATACAATCCAGCACAAGCACAACAGCATGCTGAGTCGGCCTATGCTGTAAAGTATTCTTATCCAAGGCCACCCGGGGACTACTGAGGGTGATTAGATGGTAAGGATGGGCGAGAGATGATGATATAATGTTAGGTAATTGAGAAGTCGGCAACTATTGAAACTGCGGTATGCAAGTCGCTATGTATATGTAAAGTCTACTGGCATAGAAGCTATATCTTTAAGATGATTTGTGTTAGCTATGTATGCAAAAAACTAAGTGTAAGTACAATATATTGGCCTCTTCTCGTATTTGTATACTCTCTGACTCTGAGGTATCTTCCCCGAAGCAAAGTCTTCTACTCGTCGTCATCATGTGGCCTCTTCTATCTCTCTATTGGTCTTGCTTCTTCTAAGAAAGTATGGTCGATACATCTCAGAGGATTATAAATTCAATAAATGTATGCATGGTGGTACATGCTGCTCAATATACCTCCATCCACTTCCACAGCCATCACGGGGGTAACGAAAGCATCTCTCAAATGAGATGGTCTTGGCTTTCGTCCAAAGCATAAATAACGGCTTTTATTTTCAAATCAAAGGATATCGAAACCACAATACTGCCCCCTCTCGCCTCGAATTAGAGCCATTGCAACAACAATACGCCATAATTTCAGCAACAACTACAAGAGAAGAGATGGATGAGAGTAATAATAACGAAGGTGTAGAAGTAGAGGCACCGCCTACGTGCCGCTTCTTTGGAGCGGCGGAGAACAGCAACAGCAAGGGCGACTCTATCGATCAACTACCCAACACCGACGATGATGATATCGAGAGTGATTGGGGTGCACCATCTGCCAATCAACAAGGCAAACAACCAAATACTTGTTCTAACATCAAGTTCTACCTCCTATTACTTGCTACGTTGGCAATCTTCCTCGGCGTCGGTATCGGTGAGTATGGTATAGTTTATTGCAATCATCGATCATCGCGTCACCGGGTTGATACCGATTATGGAGACATAAGTGCACAAACCATTCATTTGCTCATCTTATGTGTCGGTGTCGGCATCTCTAATATTAACTCACATATCTTACATATCGATACCTACTATCAACATGACAGGAATCGGAAATTACCTATGTCGGCCGTTGGTGCATCAGATCATGCAGATAAGACGACTCGTCGTTCTCGTCATTCCAAGACCTCCAAGGAAACTGAATCGTCGGATGATAATGATACTCCTGTAGATGTAAGTACATATATGAATATGAGAGTAGAGATGATGACATATTGACATAAGATGTGTACCATAATTTTATTTCTATATTTCTTAACAATCTTCTATTTCATATTTCTATCATACCCGCACATCTTAATCTTTCCACTGGCATCTATATCCCCGATGATCTAAATCTAAAGATCGAGCCACCAGAAGATGTAAGTACACATAAGTGTGAATTAGATGTGCACAAAATATATGCTGAAAATTGTACTAACCTTTTACACATACATTTCTCTATCACAAAGGGAGGAGAAGATGTGCCTGTCGCTGTCGTCCCTCCTTTGCCTGCGTATTACCCGCCTCCAACATGTGAGGGTACTACAGACTCTACAGGATGCAATGCTTATTCAGATTATTGTGAATGGATTGGTGAGGAGAATCGTTGTCAGTCTCGGGAAGGGTTTGGCCAGATCTCGGTGATTGGATGTGAGAGGTTTTCTGGTCCACCAAACCCTACAGGATGCAGGAATGATTTGAATTGTGAATGGGCTGGAACTTACTGTCGGCCCAAAGGAGGATATAGTCCTAATCCTGTGACTGGCGGATGTGAGAGACATTCTACGAATCCATTTGACTCTACAGGATGCATTAATGATCCTAACTGTGAATGGGCTGGAACTTTCTGTCGCCCCAAAGGAGGATATAGTCCTGTGACTGGCGGATGTGAGAGACATTCTACGAATCCATTTGACTCTACAGGATGCATTAATGATCCTAACTGTGAATGGGCTGGAACTTTCTGTCGCCCCAAAGGAGGATATAGTCCTGTGACTGGCGGATGTGAGAGACATTCTACGAATCCATTTGACTCTACAGGATGCATTAATGATCCAAACTGTGAATGGGCTGGAACTTTCTGTCGCCCCAAAGGAGGATATGGACCCTTTCCTAATCCTGTGAATGGATTCTTTCCTGTGACTAGTATCCCATGTGAAGCTAGGCATCCTACAAACTCAGTAGGATGCGACAATGATCAAGGTTGCCAATGGCTAGAGCAAGAATACAGGTGTGCAGCTCGAGACGGAAATCCATTTGAACCTACTACTGACTATCCCAAGTATCCCGGAGGTCCTAATCCTCCCAGTCAAGAAGAGATATACTGTAACAGTATATCAGTCGTCGAACAAGGAGATTTATCAAAGTGTTACAGTGATGATCGGTGTGGTTTGATCTTCAATCCTTATCCGAATCCTTTGATCAATAATGGCAGGTCTCTATGTACTGCATGGTTAGGGTGTGGTGCTTACCTTTATGCTCCGTTAGGGACAGGTATGCCGAGTTGTACTAATGATCCACGTTGTCGAATGAGTTATTTTCCATATGGTTGCTTTGACGCTTATTAGGTTGGGCAATAAGTCAACTGTTCTGTGTGTCTAGAAGTAGAAGTAGAGATTTGAAGAGTATGTGAGTGTTCGGTTCAATGAGAACTTGAAGAATAATATGTTGGGATGAAGAAGCGAGGCCGCGATTCACCAATTAGTGATAGTAGTGATATGTAGTGTGAGTGTTCGGTTCAAAGATACTGAATATGGTTGAGATGAAGAGAGGTAGTGTTTCACTTTCACCAATTAGGATCGTGATCACTTTTTTAATGTTTATATAAAGACTAAAATTTATTATATCCTGATCTCCTGCCTTCTGCCTCTGCATTTGTTTCATAACTATTTATACCGCGTATTCTATCATCACACTAGCCATTCGAAACATTATTCGACGTTCATACTGCATATCATCACTATAGCCCAATTCATCATTACAACGATCATAGATGAAGAGACCTATGGCTCGAGAGATATGCAGTTTTGAAAGCTGCATGCATTTTTTTATTCTTCGCACATATAAAGGATACCGTATCATTTAGTAGAGTAGAGATGACTTAAAAAATCAATTTAGGTGGTATATATATAATATATATATTATCACTGAATGGTATTGATAATTAGTGCATGATTCAAAAGTCAAGACGATGAAGAAATTGGCAATCATAATAAATATCATTCTAATCCAATCCATCATTGCAATAAATGCTGCCTCTCTACACACCACTGATACTGATACCAACAATAATAAGTCGAAACATACAAAACAGTACTATAAGAGAAAATCATATCAATGGAATGCAAATCTACATCGAACAACAGGCATCGCTACGTCATTCGAGCGATCGATATTTCACTACAAACATCAGCCGCCGCCGATTTGTAGTGTCGATAATGATGATGGATTAAGTATGCATCGTCCACCACTATCAACGACGAAGAAGAAACAAATAAAACATATTGTACAAGATATATTTAGTTCATATCCGAACTTCCTGACCAAGCCATCACTTACCTTTGGTCTATGTCAATCGATACCATCAAATGTTGAAAATAAATATTGCAATCATCATTTACAAACATCACTTTTGCATTTAAACATGTTGACATTTGGGAAGCCTCGGATAGTGAAACCATCAAAAAAGCATATCTTTATTAATAATAAATCATCATCTACAGAGAAGGAGAGGGTTATATGCTGTATTGAAATACCAATTAAGGGCGGCCTATTGGCAAATGTAGAATCAAAATCATCAACAACATCTAAGAAGAAGGTGAAGATCATGGATGCATACGATTTATATGGCTACAAACAAAACAGCCAAACAAACAACACACCAAAAAGCATAAAAAGTATCTACATCCCGAGATTATACTAATAACAGAAATTAGAGGAAAGTATCGTCCAACATTGGCAGGTAATAAATTGCCAATATCAAACATGAGAAAGATGTTATATTATTCAACACAACGTATGGTACATACCTATGTTATGTGGAGATATCATGATTATGTTGTTAAGGAATATAGTAGGAGAATAGATGGATGAATATGAATTTGTCTATGTTGGGGAGGAGAGATGATAGTTTACGGTATCTTCAGTTGAATCAAAATTAAAGCACAAGAAAGAAAGACACTATATGCAGCAAAACGACCCGGGAAGTCCACATCAGTGATAAGTATCAGGTTTAGAGTGTTTGAGCAAATATTCAGAAGCATAATCATCAGAATCAGAGACGGCAGATCACAATCAGCAAAAGAGGAGCTGCTATGATTGATATGAGAAGACAATAGATCTTATTATTGGATGGAGATATATGAAATAATAATCCTAAATAGGAGATCTAGATGCCACAAAGTCTACTCATATCAACACATGTCCGTTGATCGCCAAAATAGCTCCTCAATTATAGGAGATCTAGATGCCACAAAGTCTACTCATATCAACACATGTCCGTTGATCGCCAAAATAGCTCCTCAATTCTAGGAGATCTAGATGCCACAAAGTCTACTCATATCAACACATGTCCGTTGATCGCCAAAATAGCTCCTCAATTATAGGAGATCTAGATGCCACAAAGTCTACTCATATCAACACATGTCCGTTGATCGCCAAAATAGCTCCTCAATTCTGAATCACAAAGATCAATCACCAATAAATCACCACAAAAAATAGCAAAGAAGCCAAACATCCGGAGGCCGTCTCCTACTACCAATTAATACACCGAGAGAGTTGCAATACATCCAGAGAGAGAGAGAGAGAGAGAGGGTTATAGCACTACACAGCTCGAGAGGTTGCACGATATATCCACATCACTTTAAAAGATACCCAACAACAAAAACAATATAAAAAACATATGGAAATGAACTAAAACAAAATCATGAACAAATTACTATCCAATTCGTCATACTCCGTCGGTCTAATAATGGCACCACGACGTCATACCGGTGCCGGTATCCGATGGAGTTCCTATGTTGGTGATTTAAGATGTATTGCTACGGGAAGTAGCAGCTATAATACATTTGTAAATTATAATAATTGTAATAATATTAAAAGTAGTAACAAGGAACAGAGAGAATCAAGGCAAGGGAGTATGAATAGGGGAGTACGTACCTTCTCAACAACAAGTAAACAAATCAAACAATATACAAAATCAGCAAAACTATCAACTCTTTCTACTACACAACGAGAGGGAGCACCACATGAACGTCTGTTGATATTAGGATCAGGCGTTGCCGGTTGTTCCACGGCATTAACAGCGGCTCGATATGGTATACCAGTAACAGTATTACATGCCGGCAGTAACAAAGAGGATTGTAATTCATATTGGGCACAGGGGGGTGTTATTTATCGTAATTATCGATTGTTGGAGAAGAGTAATAATGTGAAGAGGTGAGTTTTTGATATCCCCCATTGTTGCTGTAGATGCTTTTGGTTATTTTGCTTTTGCAAACTACTTACTTATATGTGCCTGAATCGATATTTGTTGATTCTAATATTATTCCTTGTCCTCCTGCTCTTTTCTATGTTTCTATTTGCAAATTGCAATAAACTGTAGTAGCTCCTCCGAAGAACAGCAAAAGCTAGTTGACACACCACTATCACTAGTAAATGATATCCGTATAGCATCAGGATATACCTCACCATTACAACGTTCAACATCCATAGAGGAATGTACCTATTCCTCAAATTTGCATCAAAATTCAAATTCTACATCATCAGCAAGTAACAACAACTTAATGGGCAAGCAATGTCCAAAGTCAGGAGTACAATGGAATGAAGACGCAGCATGGAAATTAGCATGTGAAGGTCCGTCACGTATTCGTGAGTTACTCCTCGGACAAAAGGATGACGGATTAGGCGAGACACATGGATGTGTCGTACCCTTCGACAGAACAACATTACCAACATCCAACGAAAATGATGATAATGATGGATTAGGTAAAGATGTTAATTGTGAAGAAGATGACGTGTTAAGTTTGTGTTTAGAAGCTAGTCATGCCGCACCACGGATCATCCATTATGCAGACTGTACCGGGAAAGTAATTACTGAGAATATAACAAAAGCGGCTGCTGAACATCCATTGATTGAATTTGTTGGTGATTCAATTGTTACTGATTTGATATTGGATGAGAATAGTAGTGGAAATGAAGATAACGGTGGGGGAATGGTGATTGGTGCACAGGTACTGGATAAGAGTACCAATCAACTTAGCAAGTATTATTCCGTACATGGTGTGGTATTGGCAAGTGGTGGGTTGGCGGGTATATATCAACATTCGACTAATCCATTGGGGTTTAATGCGTTGGGATCAAGTGTTGGATTGGCACTACGGATGCAAAATCGTCTTACTCCTCCTTCTTCTGTATTCGGAGGAAGAACAACAAGTAGCACCAAGAAGAAGAACAAGAAGAACAATATTGTATCTGATTTGGAATATGTACAATTCCATCCAACATCACTCTACCTACCCAACGAGGCACGATTCTTACTAACCGAGGCATTACGGGGTGAGGGTGCTATACTTCGAGATTTAGACGGACGTGCATTTGCACATGATTATCATCCCAATGGTGAATTGGCACCACGGGATATTGTTGCCCGTGCTGTATTCTGTGAAAGTCAAAAGACTGTTGATGCAGAGGATGCGGCACAGCATAATGCCTATTTGGATATTACACATCGTGATTCGACATGGTTGAAAGATCGTTTCCCAAGTATTGATCGACATTTGATGTCACGTGATACACCCATGGATTTCACCAAGGAAAGGATTCCAATCATACCTGCTGCACATTACACGTGTGGAGGTGTAACTACTGATTTGAATGGATGTGTCGTTGGTAATCGTAACTTGTATGCGGCAGGTGAGGCCGCACGGACAGGGTTGCATGGTGGTAATCGTCTTGCCAGTACAAGTTTATTAGAAGGGTTGGTATATGGTGCATCTGTGGGTGAGATGGTAGCGGGCGTAGTTAAAGATGAGAGTGATAGCGCTGCGTTAGAAGAACGTGAGAAGGTTATGGAAACGATGCATCATGCTCGTCATGCCATTGAACAACGATTGGTAATGGAAGAACAGCAGCAACAGTTGTCATCAAGTTCTTCTGTTGCTGATGAACGTATCACTCAAGAAGCAACGTCCATCCTTGCACATTTGAAATCACTCATGTGGGACAATGTCGGAGTTGTTCGTACACCCACCAAACTTGATTTGGCAGTATCAGAATTAACAGCCATTCGTGATCAAGCTGATCGATTATGGGAAGAAGATGGTGCTGGATGGGAGGTAGTTGCCTTACGAGATGCTGCTTATGCAGGATTGGCCGTGGCAGATGCCGCATTAGCCAATCAAGTGTCGGGAGGAGCACATCACGTGGTATTGGATGAAGAAGACAAAGATGGCAGCGATGATGATGACGAAGAAGTTGTTTTGGCAAGAGCTTAAGACTGGTCAACTCTTAATGACTAAATAAAGTAAAAGGGAATATACTTTAAAATTTGCTTGGTTACTTGTGATGATTAAGTTGTTATCGTCATAGTAATCTGACCCATTTCTCTTCTCTAATTCTCTAGCATATTATTTCATCACCCCTAATTAAACATAGCCCCGCTCCATCCTAACAGCACCTCTAGCTTTTCTTTTATACCTTAAAATAATGCCGTAATCACAAAGATTGCAAGACCTTTTCTCCACTACTTATAATTTATTCATTAAGAATAATCCCCCACATCTTATCATGGTATGAATACTGTTTTGGGACTATCCGCGAGGCATTCGAAGAATTCGAAGACACGCTTTTCTTTTACACCTAATACCTTCCCCCCACTGCTTATAATTATAGTTTATTCATCAAGCCGTCCGCCACTGACGACTCTTCCTTATTCAAGTCAGTACCTAGCAATACCTTATCTGCTTCATCTTTACCTCCCCGTGCTAGCTCGTTACTTCCTGCCTTACTCCTAGCCGCCTGTTGATCAGCGGGCTTTGGTCCTTTTTACATATGTTGCAATAGGTTTTTGTATGTTGCAATAGAATTTTGGTGTCAGCAACTACAAACCAGATAATGCATAAGAGATACACAAGATGTGCACACATTAACAATAACTTACCATATTTCTCCTTAGCCGTTTTCTTTTCTTTAACAGCACGTTGAAATGCACCCTCCCGTGCCGAGGCAATTGTGGGCGTTGTTGCAATGATGGCAGCTGATGTCGTTGCTGCTTTAGTGAGGAAGGCTTTCCGTGATGAAATAGAAAATGCTGACACTTCTGTTCTTTGATGGGTAGTTGCAATTGATGCGAGTAATATAGCAAAGTAGACCTTCATGATGATGACTATTAATACTATATATGAGTAGAATGACTATACTATTAATCGATTCCACCACTAGCTTTTGATTATTGAGCCGCCGCTAAAGTTGATGATAGTTGATGTTTTGCTAAGCAATATTTTTAAGAGTTGAGTGCTATTTTAGCGATCAAACGATCATTGTTTGACAAAATTGCCAATGAGACTACATACATAAGTAGCGAAGCACGTGATACGACTTTACCCCCCCAACAGTTGCTTATCAAACACTACATCATACAAACGCCACTTTGATTTCTATTCTGGCGGTGGTAGTATTTGTGTAAATTCATCAATCGTTGAGATAGGAGGATACAGTTCGGTATCTTTTCAATTACATACAAACTCCAATACATCATCTACCATTACCATAAATTTGCAATATGAAGAGCTACTACTACTTTGTAATAATATTATGCACGTTGCAATTGATTTATGGTTTCGTCTTAAGAAATAGTGATAATGTTAATACGAGGATATCCTCCTATCGTCGAGAATTTTCAACCGAGTTTCAACATGAATTCGAGGAGCTAATGCACTGGAAAGTCCGCGTCAGTATTGTTTTATCATGTGAATTCGAGTGTTCAATATGAAGTCTCGGCGATTTGGTTACTTCATTTGAACTTAGTTTGCCTTTGTTTGATTGTCTTTACAAACCACATGCACTAACAAAAGTTACTATCATCTCTCTTTTATCTTCATAATTGGAACAACGCGCATCTTCCAGGAGGAGAGATGTGCGTAGATTCCAAAAAGATAAGATTGTTGACGAACAGTTACTTCATCGTACCTTATCATCATCATTTCATTCTGCACCAAGTGTTGGATTGTCAGAGCCATGGCGTATTATTCGAATTGATAGTGAACATTCACGAAAGGCGGCATTAGATAACTTTCAAGAGATGAATGCAAAGGCACTTGATGGATATAAAGGTAGTAAGAAACAACAATATGCATCATTAAAATTAAGTGGTATGCAAGAGGCACCGGTACAGCTAGCTATATATTGTGATGACAGTACTTTAAAAGGTAGTGGACTTGGTGCACAATCCATGACAGAAATGAGACGATATTCAGTTGTTTCAGCTATAACATTGTTTTGGCTTGCAGCTAGAAGTGTTGGGCTGGGTGTGGGATGGGTATCAATACTTGATCCTATCAGATTAACACATGATCTTAATCTATCAGAAGATTTGACACTCGTAGGATATCTATGTGTTGGATGGCCAGAGGAAGATAATGATACTCCGGAGCTTGAACGGTATGGTTGGGAGAAGCGAACTAGTGTTGATGATATGAACATCACCTCAGTATGATGGTATCAAAAAGATTCTTTAGTTTGGAAACAACTACCTTGAATCAGACAATAGTAGAAAAGAAAGTACATTAAGAGGCTGAGCGTCAAGACAAGATGGTTTATCATTATTCCTTCTACAAATGGAATCACTTATTCCCTCACTTCATTACATATCTGCCCTTCACTTGGGCACCATCGGAACCATATAGTGATAGAATTAGAATGGAAGACAATTACCTGATTGGCAACATTCTCCGCAGTGATCTTCCGATACTCCACAATATCCCCACTGACTGCAACAAGCATTATTTGGACAAGGATTGTCAGGGCCGCAGACATTTGTTTGAGCTAGGCAATTGTCACCAGGAGGAGCCTTTCCCGAGCAATCACAAATGTCAACATCACATGGCCACCACTGGTAAGGATCAGTACCTTCACACTTGCTACATTCAACGTCATTTGTTGCCCATTTACCCGCCGGCAGTTCACTCTGGGGAATTGCAACACAGGAGTTACTACCAACTGGCACGGGAGGGAGAGTAGGTGATGGAATCGGAGCCTTTGTAGGAGAATTGGAAGGAGAGTTGGTCTCCTCGGTAGTAGTGGTGGTGGTTGATGATGATGTTGTTGTTGTCGTGGTGCTTGATGTGGTTGTAGATGCCTCAACTGGGCTCTCACTGGGTGACTTACTAGGAGATTTGGAAGGCTCGTCAGTGATGACTGTACTCTTGGATGGGGAACTCGTTCGACTTCTCTTGATTGGTGAACTAGAAGGCACATCTGTTGGATAGAAGGTTGGTGATAATGTTTCAGCAACAGGCGAGGATGTGGGCGAAGAGGTGCTAACGACGCCAGTGCTACACCCTGCTGTCTTGCTAATCTCCTGTACAACAGCAGAACTCCAAGCATTATCATGTGCTGCTACCCAGAAGAATGCTCCGCCATTACATTCAAACTCTCCATCGTTATACTCTTTGAGATCGGCAGTAACTTGAACAGCTTGAGCTGCGTTAGTATTCGAGCCGGTACCACCACAGTCTGAAATGCAATGACCAA
>Ga0075437_12006_pt2 | contig 11701 bp, 5 predicted proteins | sample MintriMetagenome_FD_74266 | JGI IMG/M metagenome (GOLD analysis project Ga0075437, IMG submission 74266) | Marine eukaryotic communities from Monterey Bay, USA to study complex ecological interactions - Minidiscus trioculatus and... | ecosystem: Environmental > Aquatic > Marine > Unclassified...
AACTCAAATGACATTAGTTACATTGTCGAGCGTACCGCATCAGGTGATAAGATTGTTACCGAGAACGTTGGCGGCACTTATGTCAAGTACAACCCAAAACAAGTCAACAAGGCCGCCCTATCCAAGTATCAATACGGTGAAGCAGTTGTCCCTGATACCGATGAAGGCCGCTTCCTAGCCAAGATTGATAATGAGGTTCACCGCCGTGTGGAAGTTACCATTCCACCACCCTCTTCCTCATCATCACCCAAGTATATCAACGTCGAAGTTCAGTTTGATGTATCACATGATGCTTTTGATCACTTTGGAGGAACGATCCAAGCTGTGTCTGCTCTAACTTTCATGATGGATGAAGTCATGTCAGACTTTAGTTTTGCTGGTGTTAGGATTGTTCCACATGTATCCATTGATGATATTGGTACCTCAGCTTTTACTAATATGGTTGCATCCAATAACGAAGTCTGTAGTGGTGGTAACAACTTGCTTGATGATTTCCGATCGGGCCTGTCTAATAACAAGGCCCTTCGTCATGGTATCTGGAGTAAAGGTATGAATGGCAGTACAATTGGTTGTGCCTATTTGGGAGTGGTTTGCAACTCGGCATATGGATCTGGTGTTTCTCAGCTCTATTCCTCTAATCAGTATCAAAATGCCATGGTCGTTTCACATGAGCTCGTGAGTATTGATGTTCTTTCAGTTAAATATTGCACCCCCTCACGTGATTCTAACATTCAACCACATTCAACAACCAAACCAAATAGGGCCACAACTTTAATGCGGAGCACGATAGCACAACAACAGCAAACATCATGTACCCTAGTGCGGGTAATGAAAATAATATTTGGACACCAGCTAGGGCAGTTACGATGCACGAGCATGCCAGGAGTAAGTTATCGTGCATTCATGTGAGCATTCCCTCTGGAACTAGTTGCGGTGATTGTGCAGACAACGCGGCCGACAACTTTGACTCATTCTGTAACGAGGAAGGTACTAATGTGGCAGTGTGTAAACCTGGTTCAGGAAGTGGTCCTCCCACTGGCAGCTGTGCTGAACCGGATGGTGGGTTCTGCGTCAAAGATAAACGTTGTAATCGATACGTATGTAATGGTGGCCCACCTGGCTCATGCTGTTGTTGTGGTGCCTCAACTTGTGTTACACCTAGCAAGAGGAGTCTCACGGGTTACTGCTCCGTTTAAATCTCAAATTTGATTTGTGATGTGTCCCCCAAGCCAAGTCAAGAATTATCGTTACTAGCCATGTCAGTTGTTGCTGCGAGATAGGCGGGGGGTTGTGCTTTTATTAATTCTCAATATTGGATGAGTAATCTCCATCGTATCATATTGTCAATCCGTCCAACTTATTCTACCCATTATTAAACTTTAACCTTGCATTTGCATCGGCAATCTAATCAGCTCAACATATCTATTTTTGATTTGATCGATCTGCTATATGCCTTATCAAGGTATCTCGTATGCCTTGATCATTATGTTAGGTTGTTTTAAGGACTACATCTGATTTCAAATGATTAATAATACATATTTGCAATACATTTGCAAACATTTGCAAGCCAGGCTGTGTCCTGTGGTGGTTAGGAAAATTTTGTGCACATCATGTCTTTTTCTATACTTCATCTATCGGCCTATCGAGCTAGCAGGCCAATCCTAAGAATCGTACAATAACACCGATATCGATGGATATTATATTATACAATTGTTGAGTGTAGAGTAGAGTAAATGAAGGTAAACGAGAGACTCCCTCTTGGAGAGTTGTTTGTTCATCGTTGCATCGCCATATCTTACTTTTACTCCCTACCCTACTACGTACCATACCTCTCATGCAATTTTAATAAGAAAATATTGTATTGATTGTGGTTGGCTAGCACTATCTAATTCCTAGGAGGTCTACAGTAGATATAGCTCATCTGTATGTATAATTGCTGACAACAGCACGTGAAGATATCTTAGAGCGTATCTTTTAGGATACCGCAAGGTGGACTAAACATTAATAATTGAACAGCTGGCTTTATTGTGTGGTTGAACTGCAAGTATAATTAATTAAATTGGAGAAGAAGATGGAGAGTAGTACACAGCCTAATACTTCAACTGCAGTCAACGATAATACCGATAAACCCTCGGTAGCAGCAGAATCGGCGGCGTCGGATATATCTACTTCACAACAAAATCGGCAGCAAATTAAAACATCATCATCTTATGATATCAAAGGAGAGAGTACTGATGAAGACGATACAACTATGAATGATACTAATACGGCTGTAGGTGATGTCAAAGTGGACATTTTTCGTCCTATGCACCATGTCGGTACGGCGGCGGTATCTGCTGGAGGTATACAGCAGTCAATACAACAAGAAGATCAAACTATCAAACATGAACAACTTAAAATTGAGCAGTGTCCTACTGATGAATTAGATAATGTTAAGATGGAAACAGGTATGAAAAGAGAAGATACAAAGATGGAGATTGATCCTGTCAAACAACAGTCCTCTGAGGAATTGCAACGTACACAGCAACAAATTGCAACTACTCAAAACCAGTTAGCTTCTCAAACACAATCTAACAATCCCCAAATAACCCAATCCTCAACCCCAACTAATGTCAAACAAACCTCAGTCATTAAGACAAAAGCAACAAACCAACAAGAGGAACAACTATCATCAACAGAATTAAAAATATGGGCAGATTCATTAGTTAATAAATGGTGGGAGGTATTTTGGGATCCTGAGCCTGATGATGATGAAGATAAGAATGAGGATAAGGAAGATGATAAGGATATGGATAAGGATGTCAATGGGGATATTGGTAAGCCCCAGTTAGAAGAAGGGAATGGCCAAGCTGTGGATAAGAAAGAAGAGGTTAATAAAGAGGAAGAGGTGAATAAGGATGTTATCATGGCAGAAACTACTGATAAGACGATGGAGATAAAGAATGGGAGCGTTGTAGATTTGACAAAGGAAAGTAAGTCCAAAGAGGTTGCGAATGGGATGATGGCCACAACTACGTCTACTGTGGGGCAGCAGAGGAACTCGATACAGACAATTCCAGCCGCATCAGCAGTACCGGCTCACCAAGAATCTCTGCCCAAACCTTCGCCACAGCCTGCTCATCAATCGCCACAACTTAAACACCAAACAAATTCACATCCTCAACAACAACAACCAAACAAACGTCTCCAAAAGCTCGATGCACTATTCACAACAACATCACTAGGTCTCTCACTAATACTAATCAATCAAAGTCAAATCACTGTTAAAGAAATATCAGCATCATCACCAAATGCAAACATAATTAAACCAAATGATAGATTAGTAGGCGTGAATGGTAAAACATTTCAAGAAATGGGTATTAGTATTACAGATAAGACATCATTTCATAATACTATTGGTATATTAAAAGATATTGAGAGGCCAATGTTATTAATGTTTGAACGATGGGTACCAATTAATAATAAAAAGTCTACAACAACAATAATGAAGGTACATGAAACAATGAGTGGTGCAATACAACTACTATCTTCTACAGGACAAAAGATTGGTTCCATTAAGTCTAATGTATCAACACGTGAATTACAATATCCAACTACTCCAGCTGCAAACTTTCCAAATGGTTGGGTTACACGTACAGTACCTCGTCTAACAACCAATAAGGAGGGACAACAAACATCCGATTTATACTATTATTCACCACAACTTGGATATAAATTTCGTAGTAAGCCGGAAGTTCAACGTTTCTTAGATTGTGTTAGTAAGGTATCGAATGGTGATGAACGTATTGCCATTGGTGAATTTCGTGAATTGAAGAGGAAGAGATTACAACAACAGCAGCAGAAGGGTGGAGCAGTAGATAGTATGGATATGGATGATGTACCATTAACTCAATTACAAACACGACAACGTAAACGAGAAGAATTAACTGATAGTGATAATGATGAAAGCAGTAGTAGTGAAGATGACGGAGAAGATGATATAGATTGGTATGATGCACATATCCTTTCTTACACATTAGATACCGAAAATGGTGGACAACAACCTACATTTACTGTCCATTTTCTAGGGGATGATACAAGTGTGACATATGATATGGCATTAACTCCCAAGGTTGTTCGATCTAGTGTCCGTGCTTGGACGAAACGTACATTGGAATTACTCTGTTGGGATAATGCAAATTTATTGCTATATAGGGGTGGTGGGATACGTCATCTATCATCGGCAAGTACGAACCTACCAGAGGATACAGAGCAGTTGGAGAAGATATCACGAGATATTGAAAGGGATACTAATTCTTCTGCAATGGCTATCCATACCTTGCTGCAATATATGAAGCTACTTCAAGAGCAGCAATACCTTGCCACGAAACTATCTCCACAGAATGATGATGATGAAGATGAAAATGATGCCGTAAACGATGATATTAATGGCCCCGGTCCAGCAGCAACGTCATCATATGTCAAGCATTTAAAGAATTGTATAAAGGATTCTGAAAAAGTTTGTGATTGGCTATTGGGTGAATCGACCATGTTGGATGTACTTCACAAAGTGTCCCAAGAGGAGAATCAATCTTCTCCATCAAATGACGTGACAACAGTCAAGGTATCAAAAGAAGCTCTTCTCTCATTCCTTCTAAATTGTGCCAGATACTTGAACGGATCTCTATCATGCAATCCTCACGATAAGAATGTAAAAAGAAAAGGAAGGAAGAAGAGACGAACTGGATACGTCGACGGGGCATTGGATCGTTTTACATTTGAAAACTTATCATCCAAGGCATTAACATCTGATGAATCATTGGGTATGTTACTCGATCAGCTACTTGATAAGGCTGATAAGTCCAAATTATCAAAGAAGAGTTTGGCAACGTTAACATTGGTCAACATTGTAGTAACAATGTTTGATGATCTCTGGACTCCAGCCTCTGACTGGATAAACAAGTCGAGTGATATGCATAATGGAAAGTCGGGACAGTTTTACTCGTTTAGTGATGTTGAGAAACATTTACAATTAGCTGAAGAAATGAATCTGTCGTTGATTGAGTTGGCTGAGTGGACAGAAAAGTTGGCAGCCAAGCTTAGCCGGGCAAGTTCTTTTGATATGGAGGCTTGGAGTGCTATTCAGGCATGTACTCAGCCTGTGGTTCCTTCTTCTGAATCCAGTAGTGCTGTGTCAAGTGATGATGATAGCTGCATCGTGTCACTACAAAGACTCGAGGATGAGGCCTCGCCAAGATCGGTACTTGCCGATCATCCGATGGGTAATCTCAATCCTCTTGGCAAACATACGGTAGACTCCTCAGGATTGACACTACCGTCCTCTCTTACTCGAGGGGTGATTAGTGATGCCATTACTATTAGAAGATGGTTACTCGATTTGAACCAAGCCAAGGCTGTCCGTGAAAGGACCGCCTTTGTTCAGAGTATCATTGAGCGGTATAACTCTTTACCACAACTACCGACACCTCCGACGGGTGTGGTTTCTAATCTATCCTCCGTACTTGTGGCCAATACCAAGGATTCAATCACACTGCTTTCTTCCAACTGCTACTCATACACCCACATCATTAGTAATGCAGCAGCACGTCTCCAAAGCAGCCTCGATGGTAGTAATCCTCAAGATGCCTTCCTTAGAAGCAAGGAAGGGGTTGTATCGGCTCTTTCAGAACTGATACGCTGTCCCGTCTTATCTGTCGTGGAAGAAAAGCTCAATGTACGCGAGGAATTGATTGATTGGAATGCCGAATCACAACAATTGATGGTTATATCAGCCACCGCCAAGCTCCCATTCGAACAGATTGAAGCTCTGAACAACAAGTTAGCCGCTATCCTATCATTAAAGTCGGAGAAACGAATCAAGGTTTGTCAAAAGTTACAACACAACCAAGGTATCGAGAAGGAAGTCCAAAACTTTGCCATTGCCGATGAAAAGATAGTATGTGCAACTACTGGAGCTTGGGTACGGAATCAGTATGAGAAAGGTTCTCAATGGCTGACAAAGTATCGCTCCATTACTGCAATCCTCAAGTCTCACGAGGAGTCTTTTCCAACAACGAGAAATAGTGCTAACAAGTACCAAGTTGATGTGAATAACATATCTACATTGTTGGATGAGCAGACCAACCTCGTCATCTCATTTGAAAAGGAAAGCAAAGAGCTCACGACAGTAAAGGAATCTGCCACGCAATGGGCGGATTCAATAAACAAGATTGTAAGCTCAGATATATTGACTCTTGAAGAACGATCCCAAGAACTTGCCAAGTCCGCACATACACAGCCTAAAGGTATCGCGGTTGATCCGTCAAGCAGTGCCCTTGACTTATGGACACAAGTCTTTTCATGGAAAATCCAACTTAAACAAGGGATCAAGACGATGCTTGATAACTTTCCACATTCACAAATTGACGGTGTTGATTATCAACAAATGATGAGATTGTTAAGTTCTGTACTTGCACCCTCGATAATTCAAGGCCAAGATTTCCTATTCGCTGATGAAACCGCTGGACATCCATTCCTAGTTGAGTTGAGGAAGGCCACATTACATTCTATTCAAGCAAATGCTAGTTCATTGAAATTACTGAAAAAGAAGGATATTATCGAGTCATCAAGGAGGTATGGAAAGGCCATACTTGAACACATTCAAGAGTCTAAAGCAGCTGACAATAGTCTGTTATATACAAAACGAGTCGTTTGGTTAATGATGGTACGAGACTTCTTTACACGCTTGGAATCAGATAACTTTGTTGGAGATGTATCAGATGCTAAAGCATTGTATCAAATGTGTCCTCAAGATGCAAGTGTCACAGCCGGATCATTCATGGACACATCAGTGTATGCATCTCGTCTTCAAAAGTTGATTGAACAAGCAGACAAGCTGGGAAGTGAATCGTTTATTCTTCTAGGACAATGTATATCATTGCTTCAGAAAAACTGCTACTTGAATAAGGAGTCATTACGTCAAAGTCTAGTAGGTTTGAGCACCCTCCAATCTAGTTTCAACAATGAAGACTTGAAACTGTCGGTCAAGATACTTAGAGATAAAGACATCCAGAAGAAGATTAGTTCCAAGATCAAGGGCTTGACATTTCTAATGAGCACATTTGCATACTCTGACGTGTTCAATGATGAGAGTGAAACAATCCAAGACGATTCTCCAACAAACCGAATTCATATCAATAATCTGAGGGAGTTGCATAATACATTACCTGTAACGATAGGTTTTCAGTGCAAGGTTACAGGAGATTGTCTTGATAGTGAGACAGTCAGAGTTAGTATCATGGTAAAGAGTTTATGGGATCGTGCTAATGAATGGCAAACCAAGGTGACAAAGCTGATTCCATCATCCACAAATAATCAGCATGCCTGTGTCAAGATTGACACTCTCATATCCCTTACTGAAGATACAATTGTGTCCAAGGTTATTATGCCTGATCTAGAATGGCTTGGGAAGACCACTGAAATAGCTCGTCAAGTCCAGGATAGAATGAAGACTCAGTTGTTTGGAGACGAGTACAAAGGAATCATTGACGTGCACAATGGCAAGCTCCCCGAGGGAAAGTCCCTCATCGCAGATAACAATGATCTAATTCTTTATAGATTTACGGGAAGTGATATGTATGCGGCATTGAGACTAGCTCTTTCGTCCACACATGAATTGGCTGCCCAGTTGCCTGTGATGACCCCCGAGAAATCAACACTGGAATGGATGGCAAAGATATTTAATTGGGTTGGCTCTATTCAGAACTCTGGTTATTACAACAGTGATGAAAAGTTGGTAATCAAGATTGATCATGCCCTTGAAATCTTAGAACAGGGGCAACATGTATTCTATACTGTTCCTCACGAGGTCCAATTGTACTTGAGAGACGCATTTGTCGGATTGCATATCTTTCCAGAGAGGTTTGGTGTCACTGAATTGATGGGAGGAAAGTATACTCTGGGCATTGGACTCCTGGAATGGTCTGCCATTCTATTTGAAAGTCTCAAGTCTGATGTTGATAAGGAAGATAAATGGAAAGAAAGTAGTTTAGGAGCTATCAACTCCTTCACTTCTTTTGAGCAGGAGGCTAGTACTAATCTAGGTGGTGGAGCTACCACATTTCGAGATGCTACCAAGTTTAGGGATACTGTCAAGGACTTAATTGAGGAATCATCAAACCTGATTATTCAAGATGACGAGCTGTTTCATTCTCTATCTTTGTTGCCCGAAAAGATGAAGAAGAATGCTTTGTTTCAAAGATCATTAGAAAACGAGAGGATTGCCTTGGAACAGAAGCAATATCTCGAGGATGAAGAGAGGTTTACAAACCCTCAACGCCTTGTTGATGATCGATATGAGTTACTAGACTCTCTCATGCGCAGTTTGCCTCCAACTTACAAGACAGATCCTATTGAAACATTGATTGGAGAGTGTGATGATAATACTCTATTCCCGGGAGAGCAAGATTCTAGAGACAAAAGTCGTTTTGCCCTCGAGAAGTGTCTTCATAATGGAATTGAAACACTTGGTATGGATCCTAAGGAAGAAGAGATTCAAGACTTTTGTTCCATCTTTGCATGGGAGTTAGAACAAGCTGTATACCTCAAGTATCATTCTCGATATGAATATGTAGAAAGGGTCTCAAATGAATACCGAGACAAGATTATGAGTCTTCGTTTCAATCTTCAAGATCCGAAGAATCCAATGAAAGTCCGCGTTAGTATTGTTTTCTCATATGAATACATGTGTTCAATACGAGGTTTTGATGATTTGAGTGCTTCATTTGGCCTTCATGTATCTTTATTTGATCGTCTTTGCAAATTCTATACACTAACATGAGTTACTACCATCTCTCTTCATCATCATAAACATGATAACGCGCATCTTCCAGGCTGTGTGCCAGAGTTCTAGCTAAGGATTTATCAATTGAGGAACTCATAACAGCATCCACAGAAGAATTGGCCAGTACTGAGATGAAGATGAGGCGTGAGCAGGTCAAGGAGGAGGCCTTGAAGGATATTGTATTAGCAGCCGACGTACCAGCACAGGCTGATACGGGAGAAGACACCCCGGAAGGCATGACGAGTGAACGAGCTGCAAGAATTTGTATCGAGTCTTCTACTACCAAAGGGGCAATTCCTTCTCCTACTGTGTCTTCTTTACGATTCAAGTCGGAGGATGAAGGGGGATATGATTCCTCTCAAGAAGATGGTGGACTTGCTACCTCAAATAGTAGTGAACCGGCCATATCTGAGACTACAAAGCAAATCTTACAAGCACTTCCTCCACCTCCCATGAGCAGTAGTGCAAAAGGAAGCAAAAAGCATTACACACCCAAGGATAATGACTATTCATCACCAAGCTCACCTATACTTGAACCTAGTTCATCTAACGATGGTACTGTATCAAGATCGTCTCGGGCTAAACACATCATGTCTAAATCCGGTACTGAACACTTCCAGATAACGATATCAAAACTCAAGTTAACATTCACAACAAAGATTGCCGAGGAGGCATCGTGTGCCTATGAACTCGATGGCTTCTTACCGTCCATGATGAAAGAGAAAGGACGGCTACCGATTGATGATTTCAATAAGTTTATCACCGAAAAGACACGAAGCGGTAGGTGGACAGTGGCTCATCTCAAACTGTCATCATTAACTGGAGATAATATGAGTACTTACAAGAAGTTCTACAAAGAATATGAATCATTAGGACGATTAACAATGATTCAAGTATCAGATACAACAAAGATCTTCCTTATTACGCCCAAGTTTTTACGGATATGTAATTGTTTACGAGATGTTGACAACCTAAGTAGATCAAGTACATATGTTGTGGTATTGACAAAGGAGACACTTCCATTGCGGCAACGTGAAGCGATCATTGAAGAGCAGCCAAGTGAAGATCTCGATGATATGTTCTAACACTAATCTTAAACCTAGAGTACATCTATTTTAATTCCATATACTAACAGAATCTAAACTTTTCATTAAGACCAACCCACCTATCAAAGCAGATGACATGGTAAGTATTGTTATCCACCAATAGTCGTCATCTAATCCTGCTGCCACATGAATGACAATAGGATTTGGAGGGATAGACGACTTTGCTTTTTCAAAAGAGGGAGAGGTCACATCTGTTTGAAGTCTATATCTTTGTTCTTCGGTATCATCGACTCCATGTATTGTTGCAGATGCTGCATAGAGTATAGGCTGTTGTATCACAACAGGAACCAATCCATTATCAGTCTTTTTATCATTTGAAACAATGGGAGAGGGATATCGTATATGTAATGTGGTGCCGTAGTCAATTGCAATCTCCAGCTCATCTCCTTGATTTGGCGGTGTAAAGTCTAACGATGCACTAATCTGATAGGCAACCACATGTTGTCCACTTGCAAATGAGGGCTGTTCGATATCAATCACTTCAGGATGTATGAATTGTATGTCACATTTGGATGACGATGAACTAACCTCCTTCGTCTTTTGTTCATCAAGCAGTGAAACTTTGCATGCAATCCCCTCGGGAGGAGAATCATTACCATATTCAACAAGTAATGGATCATCTGCATCAATGAATATGCTTTCCATAATTGGTAATAGTATAGTTGCATTGATGTTGATTTGTTGATGACTGCTTCTACTATCCTCACAAGAATCAACGTCCTCAGAAGGTGCATCACTTCCACAAGTGTGGCTTGAGATGTTATCCAAAGATAGTATCAACTTTTGATGAAAGTTACGATGCATACCACCGTCAGATGATAAGACACCCTCTACATTACCATACATAGACTTAATACTACTGCCATTACTACCATCCACTCTCGATGAAGTAAAGCCTGTCAAATGAAATGGAGAATAGGCATTAACACCTCGTGTTTTTAAATTATCATGCAATGTCTCCTTTTCTTTGTCTTCATATACGTTTAATTGTCGATTTTGCTTGTATCCCTTCGTATCATCTATAGAAGTATCTGAATTTGTAACTTGTTCATCTAATGCCAGATAGTATTCAGGTGCTACACCAAATCCAACTGATCCTATATGATGTAAGTTGTTTGGAATTAATGCTATATGACTTTCACAATATTGTTTATCATCACGATGTAACAATCCCAATTGATATAGTTCAAAACAACATTTATTTTTTCCCTCTTGACTTATCCTTTGTGGATCTTTACTTGATGTATATGATTTGTGGTAGCATACATGATGATGACGTTTGATTGTTATTGTTGCTGAATTATCAACTTGTGAATTTTTGGGTAGGAGGTGAAAGATTTGTGTGGTATCGGCTGAGCCTGATATGAAGATACGCTCGATATCGATTGATATTATACAATTAATAGTAGCTATTAATAGTATCAAGACTGTATATATCGATGGCAGATAGGACGCCGTCATATTATTTGCAATTGGGCGGGGGAGAGGGGAGAGAGTATATAGATAGAGTGTACTTTGTGGTATTAGGTATCTTTTTTCTACAAGTATATGTTTCCCGTGCTCTCAACAATTATACAGAGATTGACTATTAGCATATCAGTAGTAATGAAGACTGCGGTTGTTGAATGATACCATATGAAAGATGGTTTCAAGAGGTTTCAGAGGCAACTCTTTTGAAAAAACTTAACCACTCGAACATCGGCAAACAGGACAGGGGGGGGGGGGGGGGGGTTTTAGTTTATTTAGGGTCTACGTATCGACCTCAGGGGGTGAC
>Ga0075437_12922_pt1 | contig 11694 bp, 9 predicted proteins | sample MintriMetagenome_FD_74266 | JGI IMG/M metagenome (GOLD analysis project Ga0075437, IMG submission 74266) | Marine eukaryotic communities from Monterey Bay, USA to study complex ecological interactions - Minidiscus trioculatus and... | ecosystem: Environmental > Aquatic > Marine > Unclassified...
GTGTATCTATTGTAGAAATGAATAAGTTAAGAATTAAATACAGTAACAGCAAGCATACTACTATCTTACACTTTTAGTTCTATCTACCATAGGAAATCTTATCAATCATATCAAACAACATAATATCTATCTCTTAGCATGGGCAACAGAAACACCATTCATCAATCTATTCGCCTTCTTGTCCATCTTGTTCATATTGCGGCCCGTGGTGTGTTTATACTTCATTCGTTCTCCAGCACGATCATCCTTTCGTTGTTTCCTAACAACTGCACGGTAACGATATAGAGAAAGTGCCGTGAATCCACCTTTACCTCCCCCTGCCACAAGGATACCCTTTCCTTGTCGTCCAGTGGGAATAGACCCTGCCATTCGTCCCATAGTTGCCAAGGCCGTTGATGACGAACCACCCCCACCACTGCCATCTTCTTCTTCTTCTCGTTGATACAAGTTGACAACTCTACCGTTGTACATTCTCTCTCCCCCAGCGGCTCGTGCATGTCGAACTGCAGCTCTTTCCATCCGGTCAGGTGCGAATCGTTGCTTATAGTACCGAGCAAGTCCACGATGACCAATAATACGTCCATCAGGCATAATCAACTCTCCCAGAGGTGTGATATCAAATCCTTGACTTGCAATTTCCTCTTGATATCCTTCATATAAATCATCATCTTCCTCATCCTTCATGGATACATCATCATCCTCATCGTCATTAGAAACATCCTCCCATTCTTCTTCCCCATCTGCTTCTTCACCCACTGCCATATTATCCTCCTCTCCATGACCACTCTTCTTTGTTTGATTATTTATTTTACTAAAATCATAAAAGACATCAAACTCCTCCTGATCTACACCCCGTTCATACAATATCTTACAATGTTCCTTATCCTTCATATGTTTCAATACACCCTCCATACTTTTAAAACTCCGTTGACAATATAAACATATATTACCCAAACGTATCTTTTCATTACAATATCCTAATAATCCTTCAAGGTCGATACAGTATTCTAGATCGGGTAAGAAGAATGAGTATTGTTGTTGCATATATTTTAAATTTGCTTCGGGTGATGTGGAAATGAAGTTATCGAATAATGATTGACATGGGTTGATTTCTGGTGGTTCTTCTTCCTCCTCTTCTTCCACCATATCTACAACTTCAGAAGTGTCATCTTGCATACTGCTATTTTCTTCCTCTGTATTATCAGCAGTACTTTCCTCACGCTTTGCAAATGCAGGTTTTCTCTTATGCTGTTTCCCAACTTGCTGTTTCTTCTTTTTCTTTTTAGTATCATTCTTATCCTTACGATGGTCTAATCCACTACGTTCCTCTCTCCCCTCCCTCTCCTTTCGTAATGCCATTGCAGCTTCTAATCGAGCATTAAAATCTGATTCATTCAACATTGGTAAGTTGGCCTCTCTTCTTTTGAGATTATATCGATGCCAATCTGATTTGTAATGTGATTGTAATTCAGTACGGGTAGTGAAGGTTTTACCGGGGGCTGTTGTTGATGTTAGTGTTGGTGTGAAGGATGTTGATCCTGGTCCTAGGGAGTTGGAGATTGGTGGTGATGGACTTGGTAGTGTTTGCATCTTTGATATGTTATGTATATGTTGTATTGTATTTTATGTTGTGTGTTAGTGTTAGTGTGGTATGTATAATTTGTTATTGTCTTAAGATTGTTGCAATATCAAGACTCGAAATATTTATCGACACGGTGACGGTATAATCTATCAGTCAGAAGATGGATATGCTATAGATAAACACTATAAGAAAATAGGGCAAGGATATATAGAGTGTAATACCTTTGACGATGGGTAAATTGATTGGCTTTTATTGTTCTTTGAATTGATTGAGTACAATCGATATCAAATTTGGTTGGTTGTCATTTTTTCTCTCCCCGCCCGCCCCCTGACCTTGCGATTTGTGGTATCCTCCCCTCTTTCACTTCATCCCGGCCTACAATACTATCGATTTATTGATATATCTACTATGTTTATTCATTTATTGCCTCTTGTATTTCTCTTGATAGCGGTGGTATCATCATGTACTGCCTTTGTGCCTAGTCATCGCGTAGTTGGAAAATTTTGCTCACATGATGTGCACACGACATTATTTGCAAAGGAAGATGAAAGTGATGATAGTTCAAATATGATAAATATTGCAGTAATATCAGCGACAGACAATATCAGTAGTAGTTATGATGATTTACAGTCTACAATCGACAGTCATCCATTCTGTAAAATGACAGGAGTACAACTATGTATGTCAGAGATAATCGTAGATACGTCATGGAATAAGGACGAAATCGTATTGTTACAACAAGCTGAGATTGCTTGCTTTACAAGTAAATCTGCTGTTAAACAATATCTCCAGCTATTAGATGATCATTTGAAGGTACCCAAAGATATGACAGATGAAGAGAGAAGAAAATTACCCAATAAATTAGATATTGTCGGTGATATACTTGGTACTACACAACAGATTGCAACAATCATGGCTGCTTGTCCCACAATGGATATTGCGAAAGAATGTTTGAACAGTGGAAGATGGCAAAATAATCATATATATTATCCAAAAGATACACAAGGTGTTGTTGAGATGAAAACTGAGGAGATTGGGGAGAATGATAAAGAGGAAAAAGTTGAAGCAGAGATTGATATTGCCATTTGGGCGGATGCTATAGTTCAAGCAGCGGGAGATGTTTACGAGCGCTCCTTTTGGGGCGGTGGATGGTAGAACTTATAACATTGTTTTGAATGATATACAAGTTTTATGATCTTATACGAACAACCAAACCTATCAAACCTACTGCAAAGGAGAGCAACACATGATATGTCTCTTCTTTTCCTTCTCTGACCAATCGAGTCCCCATGTTGGTTCTTCACCTGTTAATTGTTCATGACTTAGGCATGTTGTTGATTTATTTGTCCCTCTCTTTCCAATCATTACCCAATGATTACTCTTACCAAAGACAGGAGCCCATTGCTCGCCCTCTTCTTCAAAGTTTGCATCATGACCACTAATTACTTCATGAGAGGGTCCGTGTGGACAATACGCAGCATATGGACACAATTGCATAGGAAGGTCGTGTGATCCTTCAAACTGTTGACAGAACTTGGAAGCTTCACTATGAGAGCCACCAGTCCACCCTCCTGTATCGGCATCATACCAAGTCGGATTGAAAGTATTGATAATTGATGTCTCAGCTTCTTCTTTTTGAGTATTGACTTGAGGTGTACTTGATCCGCTGTCACTGACAGAACTTTCTGAGTTGCCTTGAATTGTAGCAATTGCATCGTCATTAACATTGTTTTCACAGCAAAGAATGTGCTCTTTTAATTGTGGAGACGATCCATCCTTGCCCCACTTTGGGGGATGATGATTTATTGATTCATATGTTTTGCAAGTCAGATCAGCAATATCTCCAATCATCACCCACTGATTGTCTCCGTTGCTTATTGGTGCCCATTGGACGCCTTCATATGGTTCTTGCTGAAGATACAACGGTTTAGTCTCAACTTCAGGCCCATTTGGACAGTATGCCAATAGTGGACAAAGATGAAGTGAACCCTTTCCGTGTATACTAGGCATGGATTCACAGAATGCTTTGGCTTCGTCATACGAACCGCCTTTACTTCTAAACCACACTGGATGGTGTTTATCTTGTACTCGTGTTTCTAGTGATGTCAGTGAGGTAGGTTCGTTATCATTCATTTCTGTATTGACACTATCAGTACCCATTTCATCGTGTTGTGGTTCAGGCAATGTGGCACCAGGTATACCACCACTGACATTTGTCAGTGAAGTACCACTATTATCAGCGAGAGGATCAAATTTACAGCACATTATATGACGTGTAATCTCTTCATTGTTCTCTCCTGTCATACCCCAACTCGGTAGTTCTTTTTCTGTTTCAGAATATAGATTACAAGCGCCACCTTCACCTACTTGCACCCAATCGTTGGCACTATCTATGACCGCCGACCATGACTCGCCCACATCTTGTATTCCCCCAATAAGCTGACCTCTCCCTTCCGGACAATACTGAAAGACCAAGTAAATGGAATGTAAGAAATGGAAACACATTAATGAGTCAATAGATGTATACATTTCTTACCGCATCTAGAGGACAAGGCATATACCCATCCATCTGATTAGCACAAAAGTCTAGTGATTCTTGATACGTCTGCCCTTCCCACCCTTTGTTCCGATTAAACCAAATCGGTTTATATTTCTTTGATGCTGCTTCGAAGATGTGCCAATCGGCAGGAGGACCACTAGCTTGAATTACATGCTCACCATCAGCTTTCTGGTCATTCATACTACTACTATCATCTCCCTCCTGCAGAGGATGTTCACGACAGCATAATATTTGTCGTGTAATTTCTTCATTGTCATCACCATTTACACCCCACTCCGGAAGTTCACCATTATATCTTTCACTATATAAGTCACATGCACCTGCCTTACTCGATATCTCCACCCATTCATTATCTGTATTTGACACAGGAGCCCAGCTCTCCCCATCTCTATCCATTAATGAACTCAATCCATCATTTGACAGTATCAAGGACTTTTGATCGGGACAGTAAACTTCGTATGGACAGGGAATGTAACTATCATGTGAATCACACCATGTCAATGCTTCTGAATAAGTTTGACCTGTCCATCCTGATGAACGGTCATACCAGACAGGTTGATATGCAGCTGATACCTTTTGGAATAACTTTTGTTTATTTGTAATTCCTGGATGTGTATCAAATCGACCAGCAGCCGCTTCGTCGTTAGGATGATCATGTACCCAGTCTTCCTTCTGCTTCTCTCTCCATTCATCATCTCCATGCCAATCTGGTAATGGCGGTGCATTCTTCTTCAATCGTACATTCTCATACCCATTTGTTATTGCCGATATAATAGCCACACTAATTAATAAGATTAGTAATAGTATAGTAACGTATAATATACCAAGCTTGAATTTTTTCGAACGAAATATTGGATATTTATATCGTGTTGATCGATGTTGATGATAGAAGTGATGTAAACCGTTGTGTATTCCTGGATGTGTATTGGGAGTTACACCTAATTCATCACATAGATCATTGAAGATACCGACTGCCGCTTCATCATCATCATTCTCTGGTCGGCGTTTGAGTGAATTGTCACGATCAAGTATATGCATACCATATATACCCCCATTTTCTACTTCTTCTTCATCATTATTATTATCATGTGATTGTTCATTATTATCATCTTGTGTTATTCCATATTCCAAATCATCCTCCCTTTCTAGATCTGTTTCTACATAATCTTGAAAATCATATTCATTCTCTATTGTAGCTGCCATATCAACTTGATCACCTTTTCCGTCATCTACATTTTTCTTACCCTTTACTTTCGTTTTAACAGTCTTTAATGCAACCTCAGCTTTTAACCGGAAGCCGGCAGTGACTGTAGCAGAAGTAGGTCCCTTCAATTTTAACTTGGGTTTAGAATTATTAGCAGATGATTTTTCAATTCGATATTTATCTCCCCGTAATAATGTATGACTATCATCACTTATATCACTTTCGTCACTATCATAATCATCATAATCATCATTTTCAGCAGCAACTTCGTTATTGCAAAACTTGTTCAATGTTTGTACTTTAATCTCCTCTTTGCGATTTGATTCTAATGTGTCGGTATCCTCTGTTTTCTTCTTCTGTTGATCTTCTTCTTCTGATAAGATGTAATCCTTATACACTGATATCATTGCATGTGCACGATCTTCTAATGATATTTCTCTACTACCCTTCTTCTCTTCTTTAGACTTTATGTTATTGTTGTCAGTAGAAGAAGAGAGTAAATCGGTATCTTTGCCACTCATTAAACTTGATATGGCAGTAAAAGTTTGTGATGAATATGCTGGTTTATTATTTGTTTCTTTTGTATCGGGTATGGAATAATTGTCATCTTCATTATTATCGTCAGGAGTGTATGTCATTATGTTAGGTTCACTTAAAGAGTTGGCAATATCTTCAATTGTTGGTGGTGTTGATGATATATTGGTATCCTCAGCACTACCATTATTAGATGCAGCAGCTTTTATATCGACAGGTTTATTATTATTTTCCTCTCCCTTTCGTATAGTATTAGCAGCCTCAAGTACTGCAGTGATACTTGTCGTATTGGTATCGTTAGTGTTAGCATCACCCTCCTCATTTTGATTTGTTGTAGATTTTAATGTTGTTGTGGTATCTTCTTGTGATACTATGCTATTGCTCATTGGCGTATCTTCAGCGTCGGTAGTACTCATGCTATGTATATGTATATTGTGGTCTCAATCAATTGATATAACACTCACCAATAAGGGCTCATGTACACAACACGATTACTTCACTACACAAAATGCAAATTTTCATTTATTTGGATATCCTACGTAGGAATTAGTATGCGGTATGCAAGCGAGGGGGAATGAAGGGGGGAGATCTTTTAAAAGAGCAGAGTGTTAAGGAGTTTATATCGATTAGTATCAATATCATGAACTCAAACGATATGGCTGGAGTAGACGATGGCCGTACTGCAAATGGTGATGCCGACTTGCTCGACGCAAAAGATGATCCAAACGAAATATCTATATCTTCAAAACAACCAAATGATAGTTCGGATCCCAATGAGATATCAATTGGAGATGATGTTGATACATCAATAAAGCAGTCTCCTGAAGTTACAACAACAAATATGGATGATGACAAAGATACGTCTAACGATTCACCAACTAATGATACCGAAGAAGAAGAGATATTTTCAACTCCAAATAATTCTCCAGATAATAATAATACACACAAGCCCAGTATTGCAACTGTTTCTGCAATTGTTAATGAGGTACTACGCCAAAAGGAAAGTAGTGGTGATAGAACAGACGTTGATATAGCAAAAATTGCAAGTACTGAAGTACAAAAGTTTTATGACGATGGACGAGATCAGATTGAAGAGGGGACACAGCCACCGCCCCCAACTTCACAACAGAACAATTCTCAATGGAACATATCAGTTAATGAAACAAAGGCATTATTTGGTAGTAAGGGTACGAAAGGTGCTAGTGCTATACTATCTTCTAAGATTAAAGCTGCCCTTTCAATTAGCAATAAGAATACAACAAGCAACACAAACAATAACATACTATCAGCAGCAGATCGAATGGAAATGGCAATGCAAAATCCTGATATACTAAATGAGAACAATCCAGATTTCAACAATCTATGTTCCGAATTAGGTATTACTCCCGACTCACATCCACAATTACATTCACCATACACATACCAACTATACAATAAGAAAAAATGTCGTCAATATTGTACAATGGCATTATTAGTTGTCAGTATAGTTGTCATTATTACACATATTACCACAAAAGGATTTAGTAGTCAACATGCAAATAAAAAGCCTGGTGATCATATCGTGCTTGGAAATAATAAAAATGTATCTGCAGATGATTCAAATCTTGATCAATTGTATTACACTTTAAGTGACTCATATCTACCAATGTGGTATGATAGAAGTATGGGTTGGGATGGCTCAACTTATTCCGAAGCTGTGACGTTTTGTAATGCGCATGATAACTTTGTTCCCTGTCCATACAATGTATACTGTCCCGGAGAAGGAGGAAAACTTATCTTCAACGAAGTGTTTGAAAAGGAGAATGGATTATCTTGGGCACCAACAAAGGAAGACAATAGGGTCCAAGTGGGTAACGGTGGAGAACAATGTACACGAAAGAAATCACCTGGTGTACATCGGAAAGATCTGACAAGACATATCATGTGTTGTTTGGCTGAGCCGTTGAGTGATGATGAGACTTCTCATGTTCCAAAGCCTCCAAATGTTTCGGAGGAGAATGGGGAGGGAGTTGACGATCCTATACTGCCGCCGCCTTCGATGGCCGGGGCGGGCATGGATGCTGGTAATGCATATGAAAATAACGAGGCAGCAGAAATGGTTGAAGAGGTAATTGAAAAGAGTGATGAAGGTCAGGATATCAATCTAGCTGGATCTCAAAATCCAATGCAGGGCGTACCACAAGGGTTTGAGCCTTCAAGCTCTTTAACTCATGCTGCCGGTGAGCATGACTTTCAAGCAGAAGACACAATTGTTGCAATGGAGATTGCATTGCATCCAAAGTGGTATAACTTTGCAGATGGCTGGTCAGGAGGTAGTTACTACGATGCACTTCAGTATTGTTATGAGAAGGAGCAAGAGCTCTGTCCATCAGCAGCAGTATGTCCCCAGGGTCCTACATACCCTGCATACACAGGCTTTACTACTGTGTTAGATGATGATTCGTCAACACAATGGGTACCAGTAATCAACCATTCAAATCATTGGGTTTTAGTTGACACAAAAGATGATAATGGAGCACAATGCATGGATTACAAATCCTTAAATGGTAATCAATCTCCGTCTTGGGGCTTGGATGGTTCTGAACCAGGCTTGAAACGGAATGTTCTGTGTTGTGCTAGGACCACACCTTTACCTCATGTTAATACAGAAGCAGCCAATACTGAAATACAACACCCATTGCCAACCGCTAAAGAGGATACGAACATGGAAGAAAAAGAGACAGTAGAAGGAATATGGTTTTCGATATCAAACGGTTGGAATGGAGGATCTGCGACTGATGCTGAGCACTTTTGTTCAATGCCTGAAAACGAAATAAATCATATCGGATTGAAGCTATGTCCTTTCACTTCATATTGCCCAAATGGACCGACTCATCGACCTGCTTCTGGCCGGGAGTTTGTCCATGATAGCACTGAAGCTGAACAGTGGGCTCCAACTTTCGACGGTGATTGGGTATTGATTGGTTTATTTGGCCCTAATAGAAATACTCAATGCTTGACACACAAACAATTAATGGGAGAGAAACCTTCATGGGGAGAAGACAGCACAAACAAGGAGAAGAAGCAATTTGTCATGTGTTGTCCGGATCATTCAACTTAAGAAGACTCATCTGTTGCGCACTGCATTATTATATTGTACAACTAAAGATTATATATAATATTATCATCATTTCTCACGAGAAACTAGTCAGCAATGCCCCAATCAATACACCTCCACAGCCACCATACGTCGCACCAATTATGATTGGCAGAGGATACCGTTGTATTTGCATACCATGGTCAAGTATTCGCAGTATTGTACATGCACTCATGCCAATTAATGTCCCGAGAGTTGTATATTGATGGATGCATTGTATTCTCTGTGCTTTCTGATGTTGTTTGTTGTGTGTTATATTCTCCTTTTTTGTTTGATCTATTATCAATGTTGGTCCAAAGAGATATGCCATTACTTCCTTTAGCCTATATACTATTTTTCTTGCAATTGAAGCATCGACATATTGTATAGAACTTTCTGAAGTTATCACAAGCACTGGAAGCATCGTATTCATTCCAACATAAAATGCTGATATCAAGGTGTGAAGTGGTAGCATCATTGGATGGATACCACAGAGAATGAATGTAAAGTATATGATAATTGTAGATATTCCAATCAACAATATGATTTGCAATCCTTTTGATATACCTCCTTCAGTGACAGTAGTTTGTTGTGTTTGTTTGTTCGTTTCCAATACTACTCGATATATCAATGCAAGTAACAAGTTCCATAACAAAGACAACCATACGAATTTATATATTTCATGAAGTGGAAATGGAGTATTTATTATATCACTTGGATCCATATGAGACTATCATTATAAGATTTTGCAGAGACAAGATATATATGAGATAAGTCGATAGAGATATTATGAATGCAAAGCATACATCTCCGATTGCAAATTATCTCACCACTCACCATTTCTAAGGAATCTTTTTCTAATATGGGGAATATTATATGATGAAGAAGATATGCATTCCCTAAAGCATGCGCTGCCCTCATAACTAATACTGACATACTTTATCTACCTATCCATACCGGCTAACAACAACCAATATCCACCAACAACATCATCAGTCATCAGTTCATCGATTTCGATGGAGCCGATACCGCTCACATTTTCAACTCTCATAATTTTTTCATTGCATAATTGCACCTAAAACAAACAAACACACTCCATCCAATTCATAACTGGTGTGATATATAATATATAGATAAAAGAGAAGTGATACAGAACAAATCAGTAGTTTATTTTTCCACTGCAACAACTCAGTATCACCCACATAACTGATAATAATAACTGGACAACTGTACAAATACAACTATTGAGAGAGGAAGTGATAAATATTAAACAGTTGTATTGCCCAGTAATATAATATATAACTACATGAATAGAGAATCCCAACACAAGAATAAGAAACAAAAAACTAATAATACAAATACAATGCCACCCAATTTACAATCAAATGATCCCTATCTAATATTAGGTTGTCCAACAAATGCAGATGATGCCACATTAAAGAAGGCATATAGAAAATTAGCAGTCAAATGGCATCCCGACAAGCATCCCGATAACAATGAAGAGGCTACCAAAAATTTCCAAAAAGTTAGTGAGGCATATGCAACATTAAGTGATCCTAAGAAACGTCAAATGTATGATCAGTATGGTGAGGAGGGTGTAAGGGCTGCTGATGCTGGAGCTGATATGCCTGGTGGCGGTGGAATGCCCGGTTTTGGAGGTTTTGGTGGTGGAGGACCAGGTGGTGCACATCATATGAGTCAAGAGGAGGCTAATGCATTCTTTGCACAAGCGTTTGGAGACTCTGATCCATTCGGAGGTTTGTTTGGTGGCATGGGAGGTGGTGGCGGAGGACCGGGTATACGATTTTCATCAAGTCATGGAGGAATGGGTGGCGGGGGTGGTGATCCATTTGCATCATTTCTCGGCCAAGCAATGGGCGGGTCAATGCGAGGGATGGGAATGAATGACATGCGAGCTGGTATGGGACGTACACAAAGTATGCATCAATCGTCACCAGCTAAAAAAGAATACAACGTCATTCCTCGAGGTACAATTGTATCATTGAAAGATTTGGTTAGTAAGGCAATATACAATGGCGATAGGGGAGTTATTAAACAATATATACCATCATCACAAAGATATGTCGTTGAATTGGAAGATTCGGGTGAAGAACCATTGAGTGTAAAACCGGAGAATTTGTTACAACATGTTCATGTTACCATTCATGATATTCAAAGTCAGCAAGAACTCAATGGCAAAACAGGAACTATTATTACTTGGTGTCCGAAGAAGGGTAGATACAACATCTACGTTGCTAGTCTCAAAAGGGTGGTTAGTCTCAAACCTGGTAATGTTGTGTTGGAAACTGGAACTGTAGCACGGCTAAATGGACTTACAAGTAAACCAGAATTAAACGGAAAATGGGGAACTATCAAAGATCATGTAAAAGATACAAACAAGTATGATGTACAATTATCAGCTAACCAAATCATTAGAGTGAAGGCTGACAATATGATTCTATAGAAGAAAAGTAGGGGAACGAATCTTTATATTAGGTTTCATATATAAAATCTGTAAGGGAGATAAAAGTATCATCAATGGTGCTAATCTTTATTAGAGAGTATAGTTGTTATCTTTAAATTAAGAAGAAGCGAGACTAAATCAATTCTAATCTATGTACTCATCAGAGTATCATATTCTGCAAGTTGTCCTATCCATCTCAAATCATTCTTTGTGAAGGATGGTAATAATTTATCTG
>Ga0075437_12888_pt1 | contig 11638 bp, 8 predicted proteins | sample MintriMetagenome_FD_74266 | JGI IMG/M metagenome (GOLD analysis project Ga0075437, IMG submission 74266) | Marine eukaryotic communities from Monterey Bay, USA to study complex ecological interactions - Minidiscus trioculatus and... | ecosystem: Environmental > Aquatic > Marine > Unclassified...
AGGAGATGCAAAGGCAAGACACAATCTAGGCCTTAAGGAAGCGGTGGAGGAAGGCAATATGGACAGAGCAGTTAAACACTACGTGATATCAGCAAGAGATGGATATGCTGACTCTTTGGAGATGATCAAAGAAATATACTCAAAAGGGTTTGCAACAAAAGAAGATTATACAAAAGCACTACGATCATATCAAGAATACTTGTGTGAGATCAAGAGTGATCAAAGGGATAAAGCCGCTGCAGTGGACGAGGAGAACCGATATTATTAGACTTAAGACTATGGCAAGAGTAACCAAAGAGATAAAGCAACAGCAGTTAATGAGAGTTTTTGTTCCTTTTGAAATTTATACTCACATTACCTCTGCAATGCAGAGGTGATTATTATCTTTATACTGAAATAATGAAAGAGAGCTACCGGTCATTATTAGTTTTAGTCGGTCGTGAAGCGTTACGGTCTATAAAGTAATTATGTGAATAGGAGAATACCTGTGTCACTCTTGTTGTAGTAGTCTTGAGAATATCAACTAGTGTTATGCTAGCATTCATATCGATAAGATCGTTGACATCTTCCACCAGTACCAAAGGTATACAATCCTGATTCTAAATGAACAGGATGGATTAGTTCCTGGGATGAAGAACAGGTATACATTTCCTCCTCGAGACATACATTACGCCAATTATAATCTTCTGATGCATATTCTAGTATATTCCGCTCTGTATTGGGAAGGAAGGGGAGAAGGGGAGAGGGCGTGAAGAAGAAGGGGGAGTGAGCTATTCTATATCTGCTGATGCATAAGATATGAACACATCATATGCCCATTACAGAGTATCGAACTCACCAAGTGCTTCTATCGTTTGAACTTTGTCACCCCATATCTTAACCTTTATCCTATCCGAATATACATTCCTCATTGGTATACTATGATTATGAAGAGAAAAGAGGAGTTGTCAAAAGGTGTTAGACGAGGACATATGATATGAGCAAAGTATAGTAGCGTTTAGCATCTGAGTATAAGATATGATCAAATAACTTACGGCACAACTGTAACAGTCTCTTGAAAACCAACACTACGTCTCTTCTTCTTCTTTCTATCTTCATCTTGTATCATGGGGAAGCTACTCACGCACTTGGGTGATGACTGTCTCCGATGTGTCGGAGAAGGATGTTGCCGCTCATCATCGTGTAGAAATAAAGTACTGATTTCATTCCTCAGTTTTTCTATATCATCGTCGGATAGTATAACCCTTTGTGGTGATGATGATATCGATGTAGATGAACGGTATTGAGTGGTTGAACTTCGTCGTGAAGTGATAGGTTCACGTTCTTCTTCTATCGATGGATGACGGCATCGATGATCATGCGTATATTTCAAGGGTTGTTTATATCTTGGTACATTGCGTAGATACTCACGTGACGATGATGGTGATGTTCTTGTAGTAGAGCTATGATGATGGTTAGACTTTGGTACTATACCAAGTTTATGTAAGAGTTTGCATCGTACTGCTTTTGACGATGATGATAATACTCGACGATGATGCTTCGATGATGATGAAGATGCACATCGGAGTTGTTGAGAGAGATGAGATGCATCTTGTGTTGACGATGGAAAGGTAGACATCATGATGGCAGTAGTTGATGGGTAGTAGTTGAATCGATGTAATAGTAGTTGGCAGCTGTGAAGAATGATATGTGGTGGTCGATGCAATGCTACGTCGATGGTTTAGAAGATGAAGATTTGCGTCGTCAGCCAAAAAGATATGGAAGTCAATTATATGTCCGCCTAAAGCAGATTGAATATGGTGGTCAATTTGCAAATCTACTATGCTATCACGATGATGACGCGTTGATCAATAATTGATCTGTTTATATATGATTGTATGTGCATTGCAATTACATCGTTGGGTTCATTAAATCAATCTGGTTTCAATGACTTTATTAAGCGTTGAGATTTGTCGGTTGTTGTAGCTCCCCAACTCCACAAATAACAGATGGACTTCTCCGTAATTCTCTCTTATGAGGCCATACAGATTACAGAGTACTAAAGAAGGTTGATCGCCAATCGATTCCCCGTCATTGAAATGAAAATGACTTTGAGTTTGAGTTGAGTTAGTAGCCCCTACCCTTCTAACCACTACATAGGTATCATCTCTATATAGTAGTGTACGATGAGTCAAACACGCTATAGCAGTTCGACAAAGTCATCCGATTCTGAAACAATATCAACTTCTGATCTATTAAACTTGATCGAATCTGATATTAAATATTCAGATGGAAAAAAGTATGATGATAATAATGGTGAAGAGAAGGAGTTGAGACGAAGTGCTGGCAGCGATACTGAAGTACGGAATAATAGAGAGAATAATAGTGGTAGTAGTAGAGGGAGTACGGGAAGAGATAAGAGAAGAGATATTCGTACAAAGAGTGAATCAGCCTCCTCCTCTAACCAACACCACAATAACACTCCCCAACATCACAGACCAGCTCAAAATTCCTCAACGCCACAAAGGTACAACAATCACTCTTTAACCAATAGAAGAAGACCAAGCGATGAAAGAAGAAGATCAAGTACCGCGGGAGGAGGAGGAGCATCATCAAGGTTGACACATGATAATTCGATTTTTAGTGTACGATTAACATCACAGAATAGTAATAATAGAAGACGACGAATATCTGCTGATGATGAGTGAGTTACTATTTGTTGTTGTGTTGTTTGGTTGTTTGGTTGTTTGGTTGGTGTGGTATGTGTTTTCGTGTGGGGGAAGTGCAATGAGGGAGAAATCGGATGTATAATTTTGTGCACATCTTATGCACTTTTTTCTTGGGGACGTTTTATAGTTTCACATTATCAAGCTTTCTTGCCAATGAGCTCAGATGAGCTTGTCCAGTTCGGGGGATATTGACATTTGCAATCATTTTTGGACGGTGTTTTATATTTTGTGCATATCTTATGCTCATCATTTGTAGATAGAGAGTAGTTTGAGGGTGTCTTTTGAGCTTGTGGATTTAACTCTCAATATACTAATATCTTACCCATTTTCCCTTTTCCCCATTTTTATACATAAAACACAACAGCTCACCATTATTTGGAAGTGACGATGATAATAATAGTGAAGATGATGATTCAGTGGGTGACATGTCTGGATTTGATTCCTACCGAAAATACAGTAGTAAAGGAGGAGGAGAAGTTAAGCATAGAAATAATAACAGCAGTAATAACAGTGCAGGTAGATCTAATAATTCAAGCAGCAAAAAGACTACATTTGCATCAGTAAAACGTCAACGTATGCCATTGGGCGGCGGGTATGGTGGAATGTTTACTAATAAAACAACAACTGATAATGATTCCTCTGTTGATCATACTAGCTATGGAGGAGGAGATGGTAGTATGGTGGAAAGTCAATTAACCGGAACAACCGGTATGAGTAGTGGAATTAGTGAAACTTCCTCTAAATCATCATTATCATCGGTATTTTCATTAGCATCGAAATTATTTTCAAATAAGCGTTATTCACGACGTAATCCCTACTCTACTACTGGCCAATCTACAATATCGGGTAATAGTCGTAATTCACGATCAACATGGCAAAGTTCCGAAACATTATTTCACAACTCATTCTTAATGAAGGCTTCACGATTTTATATCAACTTACCATTTCGTATAAGATACTTTATACAATTGTTATCAATAGTCGGTGTATTCTGCCTAGCATCATTGAATTACTTTATAGCAATGGAATCTAATCCAACTGTAATGAAGTCGATACAGTTGGGTACGAGTGGTGAAGATGGGAATGGTGGATCATTGTTTGTACAAGATAATATATGGATGGAAGGTGGTGGTAGTCGGACACATCATATACCAAAGTTGAGAGTGCGGCCTGTTGATCCGATCAAGTTTTTACATGAGGACTTGCATCATTCATCGAATGAGTTATTAGAACGTGCGAAGGAAAAGTTTCGAAGTAGTTCAAGATTTGGACATCAATTTGGTGATCCAGATTTGATTGATGCTGATTCCGAAGATATAGATAATGAGAATTCAAATAATAGCAATGGAGGTATAGAGGGAATGAACCTTGACAATGGCGGTGGACCCTTCAAGTATGGATGGAAATCAATGCCACGTCAGATATATAATGATTTCTCAACAGGCATTAGTGATGATACGAAGACAATTGAAAATCCAAATAACAAGGCCTACTTCCAGAATAAGGCACAACACAAAGGTTTCAATCCCGAGGCATTAAATGTTGATGAGTTGGATAATATAAAGAATAGACCACCATCAAAGGGTACCGTGGCATATGTACTACCAATAACAACATGTTATGCACATGATCCTAAAGATACAGAATCAATGAATTATCATCCCTATTCACCAAATCATCCAAAGACTGAGGCCTCATTTCGTGACTTTGCAATGATGTTACGTGCCATGATACATGCGTATTCGTATCAAAATCCTGCATCAAAATCTGTATATGATTATAAGATGCATGCTATTATACATCCTCGGGCAAAGAAATGTCGTAGTGTAACCGAAGACTTGTTCCATGTTCGAGATGGTAGTGAGGGTGGCTTATCGAATGGATTGGAAGATGACGCAATGAATAAGGGTATGGTAGACAGATCGGTTGTGTTGCAACAGCTTGGATATCATACCGAGATAAAATACCCTCCATTGAATAAGGATGATATACAGGGTAGTGATATGGTCCAGAATGTCGATCTTAAAGACTTGATACGGCTATATGCCTATGAATTGGAAGAGTATGATGCCGTTGTTATGGTCGATTATGATACCCTCATGGTTGGGAATGTAGATAAGGCTATTGATTTGATTGTCGATAGTACCGTTGATGCTGATGATGACTCGGTTCTTGAACAGAATAATAGTATCGATGCGGTATTCTCGTGGGAACATGTGCCATCGATTGCATGGGATGCTCGAGCTTCAGTGATTAACATGTCCTTCTTCTTACTCCGACCGTCCAAGGCAACGTTTCAAAAGTTGTTATTGAGATATCAAAATGCACAATTCAATGAACCTCGAGGATGGGGTAATATTGGCCGAGGATCCTTCCCGGGATGGATGACGACACTTGGTTTCTTGACATACTACTATGACGAAGTTGCCAATGCCGCCAAGATGGAGATCAATCGTTGTGCCTATGGCAACACGGGGGAGAAATTTACACCCGAGAACTCGGTACTGATTACCAACGGGGGCAAGGTCGATTGTAGAGATGATGGTCAAGCTGATGATAGTCAGTGTAAGGAGTGCAGTGATACAAGAGGAAGGTATGTAATGGTTGCTGACTTATCATACTGCCGGGCTCCGTGGATATGCAGTGATGAAGAGGATGAGGATATGGACAATAAAGCAGATACATCTGACAAGTTATTATCCTCCAAGCTTTGCCGTAACTTTCACAAGACATGGTTCAGAGGACGATTGCAAATGGAAGATGTTCACCCTCAACTCGAAAAGGGGAACGGGAAGCTCTGTATCAATGGAGAGTATCAACCGATGAATCTGTTGCAACCGAAGATTAATTATAGGCCGAAGTTCATAACATAAATGAAGCGATTACTTGCTATTCTACTTGCATCTTTCATTTTATAATGTATTAAACAAGTCATATAAACCTACTTTGCCTTTTCGTCTGGCTTGTAATCACAACTAATCCCGTCTGAAATCCCAAAGATAGGGTCGTTTATCGCTGTCTTCTTCACATCAACCGCAGCAGCTTTGTTCCCATGACATTCTTCTTTTGCTGCAACCTCCTTCCATCTCCCCTTGTTTACGACTAATAATACCGATAATCCTCACGGTCAGCAGCAGCGTTGTCCCTCTGTTCACTTTTAATCTCACCCAAATATACTTGATAAGCTTGTAAAGCTTTCATGTAAACATCTTTTGTTGCATGTCCATGCGTATACATCAGTTTGATCCTTTCCAAAGATTCGCCCTCTCCATTCCTCGCTGCAATCAGGTAGTGCTTCAGTGCTCTATCCATATTATTGTCTACTTCTAACTCATAGCTTCCTAGATTATCCCTTGCCGATACACTACCACCAATAGCTGCTAGTTCGTAATAATGATTGGCCTTCTTCTTATCAACTTCTACACCTTCACCTTTATCATAAGCAATGCCAATATTGGAATAAGCTCCAGCGAAACCAAGTTCTGCTGCACGATGCCACAATTCTAATGCCTTGGCATGATCTTGTTGATGTCCATAAATTCCATCTCGATAATAAACTCCCATATTGCACATTGCATGTGCATCATTAGCGTCCACTCTTTTGTTCAGCCTTTTCATAATCTCTTTACCTGTAGGATGTGGAGCTCTGCAGAAGGGACACTTTTCATTTTCAACTTTATTGCCTTGGTTATCATAGAGTGGAGCATGAATACATCCACTACATATCATCTTGCCACAGCATGAATAATATCTTCGTCCCGTACGAAGTGTAGGAAGACGTAGAAAACAAAGAGGACAATCTTCCAATGGTATCGGAGGTTGTTTGAATAACTTTTCATCATGCAGTTCAGCTATCCGTCTAAGCTCGTCGTTATGTTTCTCAGCAGCAAGTCTGACATGTTCTTCGCACTCTTTCTTATGCTTCTTTTTATGCACCTTTTTGCATACAGCATTGCAATATTTCACTTGTTTACATTTGTTGCATATATTAGTGATATCACTACCTTCTTTACCACAGTTGGCACATACTGATACTACTACATCATCTTTATCCTCGGTGTTCATATTGCTTAACTTCCCTATCACATCACATACATCATCACTGTCTTTACAATCGGTACAAATCGTATCGGACGTGCTCATTATATATATTTTATTGTTATGATGTGAGTATGTACCGATCTCTTCTAATAATACCGATGTAACGAGCGTATTGTTTTTTTTTTGATATACTGTTGTATGTTTGGCCTATAAAAAGTATGTTTGTTTGCTATTTATTTGTCTCACCACAAAAACTTAAGGGACTGTAAAACAAAACTAACCAACTTATCACTAACACACCGACTATAAAAGTAAAGTAATACCCAATATAGTGAAAGATGTGGGTGTGTGTAGATCCAGGATTGGATGTTCGATCGCCATTTTATGTAGTGAAGGAGTTAACCAATATTTGAATAGGTTGATGTGCGGCGCCGAGCAAAGCAAATATCCAGATAACACCTACTTTAGTATTACCATACCATATAAAATTGACGCTCTAATATCATCTATCCAAACAACTTAGGATATCCCGTCAACATAAAATACTAATATCATGGGCATTAGTATTAGCAATCTTTTCTCGTATTATGATGTAGTATTATCATTGGTTGTAGGAGGATTATTTATATTATTGTTTAGCATTGGTTTGTTCACTCTGAAGAGTGGTAGTAATATTATAAACAAGGAACACGATGAGGAACTTTTTAAGCAACCTCCACTGAGAGAGAAGAAACAATGCGAGAGACATATTGCTGAGATACACGATGAAGAACTATTCAAGCAACCTCCACCAGAAGAAGATTGTCCAATTTGTTTCATACAAATACCATCACTTGGGACGGGAAGAACTTACATGACATGTTGTGGAAAGGGAATATGCAATGGATGTCTTTTTGCACCTGTATACGATGACCAAGGCAATAAAGTCAATAATCATAGGTGTCCTTTTTGCAGAACTCCGCCACCTAAAACAGATGAGGAGATAATTAATAGGTTGACAAAACGAGTGGAGGCGGGGGATGCCGAAGCTATGTACAGTTTGGGGAATTGGTATCATACTGGGATGTACGATTTCCCACAAGATCATACCAAAGCATTAGAACTCTTTCATCGGGCAGCGAAACTTGGTCATGCTAATGCTTATTTCTACATTGGCTGGGCTTACCAGTTTAGTAAAGGTGTGGAAAGGGATGAAAAGAAGGCACAGCATTATGTTGAATTAGCTGCTATTGGAGGGAGTGAAGAAACAAGGTATTATCTGGGGGTTGGGGAGAAGATGAAAGGCAATATGGATAGAGCATTGAAACACTTCATGATTGCAGCAAAGACTGGACATAGAGAGTCTGTAGAGGAGATCCGAGAACTATACTCAAATAGACAGCAACTAAAGAAGATCACACAAACGCATTACAATTGTATCAAGAGTACTTGGATGGAATTAAGAGTGAACAGAGGGATAAAGCTGCTGCAGTTTATGGAGGCGAGTTGTATCGTTACTATTAGTGCCATAATAGCTTACTCATTTAGCCACAGGGTTAGGTTTTCTATTGGGGGGGAGCCACAACTCTGCAAAATGCACACTCGTTTTGTTTGACAATACCAGCCAAAGTTCATAACATAGCAAAACTTACTTATTAAACATTTCTATGAACCTACTTTGACTTTTCGCCTGGCATGTAATCACATCTGATGCCGTCTGACACCCCAAATATAGGATCGTTAATCGTTGTCTTCACATACGATTTGCCTCCTGCACCGATAGTAAAAGAGTATCCATTAAGAACCTCAGATGCTGCTGATCCTATCGTATCCATTTTATATCCACCTTCCTGAATAAAGACACAAGGGACATGTTTCCCTGCCATATATCTGGCTATTATTGATCCCATGTTGAAATAATCATGTTCTTTCAGTTTGAATCCCCCACGGTTGACAGCTACCTTGTCACCCTCGTATGTATCAAGCCCTATTGAAACAACTAAGGCCGCTGGATTGAAATCTGATATGGCACTCATGGCCTTGTGTAATGCTGTTTTGTATGCTCCATCCCATGTGGTTCCGGGCTCTAATGGAATATGAAGAGTTTTACCTTCTCCCTCAGCCGAGCCAATTTGATCAGCATATCCCGAGTTCCATGGGTACTCAACATCGGGGGTACAGTGGATGCTAGTAAAGAAGACGGTAGGATCATCATAAAAGATTGAGGCCGTTCCATTACCACAGTGGTAGTCAATATCAAGTATTGCAACACGATTGTTTCTTTTCATCTTCTTCTTATTTGAATCGGTCTTTAACTTTGCTATCCCCAATGAGTAAGATGATATGGGTGACTTAGAAGATCCTTTGCCATAACTAGCTCTTGGTTTATCTTCTTGGTCATCATCTTCTTCTTCTTTCCAATAGTTGTCAACAATGTTGCCACTAATAGTAATACTCTCCCCATTTTCCCAACTTCTACAAGACGGACCGCCACTAATAATATTCTTTCCTGTTTCCAATCGTCGTTGCATCAATCTAGCACATAATGCAGCATTATTAAGATAACAATATCCTCCAAAACAACTCTTACTAGCATGATGACCTGGATGTGTTGTGACTGCATATACTACATCCTCTCTACTATTTGCAAATGCAACACCAACAGCTGAACATACAATGTGTGCATCTTCTTGTAGTTCCGAGATGAGTGACCCTACAATTGGCGTGATGAGATCTGTGCAATAATATCCAAAAGCTCCCATTACATTGTTAGAAGGACGTTCATTTCCATCACGACGAAAGGCTGAATGACATGGTACTAAGGGAGGTATATTATTATTCTCCTCTTCTTCAGAATCTTTCTGTTGTTTATCATCCGTATCTGTATCTTTCTTTTTCCATTCCGGATGACAGTTATCTTCATCCCAATTCGGTCCCATCGCCTTCCACTTATCCCAAGCCTCAATTAAGAATCGTATCATATCCTCATCATGAACCTTACTGTAAAGCTGTACCAAATCACAACTAATCGATGGATTGACAGTTAAAAATGATACTAGATATGGCTTAACATGGCTTAGTGCCCCAAGAGACCATAGGATGATATCACGACGAGATCGTGGTTTGTTATGTCTGTCTATGTTATCTTCACCGATTGTTTTGTTTATTGTATCATCGTTGAGTGTAAACCCTCCCCCATGAGCTGCCTCCATTTGTCTTGAAGAGATTACTCGAATACCACCCATAATATTTATTTGTCAGCTAATCCAATTACTTCTGAACCAAACATAGATTGCATAGCAGCCATCCCCAACTAACTCTCATAAAAAATCTTTCCAAAAGATACGGTATCCTCTCAAAATGGAGGAGTATACTTAGGGATGGAGTTAGCAACAAGATCTAACCTCTCGCAAACAACCATAATATAGAGAATGGGAAGCTTTGTGTTAATGAGAATATCAACCGATGAATCTGTTGCAACCGAAGATCATTTATAGACAAAATGAAACATCTTAACAATATATTGCCCCGAGTTAAAGAATAAACCTAATCTATCTTTGACTAGGTTAGTAGTAACGATATCTTACATGAGCTGCAGCAGCTTTATCCCTCTGGGGACTCTTTATCTCGCCTAAGTATTTTTGATAAGCTTGTATTGCTTCCATGTAATCATCTTTTGATGCATGTCCATTTGAGTATAATCGCTTGATTGCAGACAAAGAGTTGTTCTGTCCACTTCTTACAGCAATCATATAATGTTTCAATGCTCGATCCATGCTACCTGAACTTTTCTCATTACTGCCTAGGTTGTACCTTGCCTTCTCACACCCTCCTATAGCAGCTAGCTCATAATAATGTCTAGCCTTCTTCTTATCAACTTCCACACCTCTACCTATTTCATACATATTACCAATACAGCTATAAGCTAAAGGGTATCCAAGTTCTGCTGCTCGATGAAGAAGTTCCAATCCCTTGCCCACATCTTGTGGATATCCATGCAACCCTTCTCGATAGTAACTCCCATAGCATATATTGCTATGACATCAATAGCTTCCATTCGTTTTTCATACCTTTCAATCATCTCCTCTTCTGATTTAGGAACTGGAGTTCTACAAAAGGGACAAATCTTTTCGGCGACTACATTCCCTTGGTTATCATATACAGGTGCATGAGCACATCCATTGCATACTCTTTTTCCACAGCATGCATAATAACTACTTCCTGTGCCTAACTTTGGTATAAGCAGGAAACAAATCGGGCAATCGTCTTCTGGTGGTGAAGGTTGTTTGAATAGTTCTATATCGTGTAACTTTGCTGCATGTTCAGCAGCTAGTCTGATATGTCCCTCGCATTCTTTCTTGTGTTTTGATCGGTGCTTCTTTTTGCAGACGGCGTTGCAGTACTTCACCTTCTTACATTTGTTGCATATGTTTTTAATCTCATCACTGTTACCTTCTTTACCACAATTGGCACATACCGATATATCAGCTGTACTCGCAACATACTGTGATGTTTTGATTTGTTGCAACTATCAGACGTACTCATTATACTTTTTTCACTTGTAACTTAATGATACCGTCCATCCACGCCAAGATGTATCTCTGTCTATATCTCCTCTCTATGTCTAAACGATTATTCCAACTCAATCATAAAGATCAAACCAGTAGGTATCGTAATAGACATATGGCATGGTATCAACTTCAACAACAAATCTCAAAACGTCACCTACCACCACCAATCGATTGAAATTTTGGCGTCATAGTTGTTGTTGTTGTTGTCTATATGCTCCGGACCATTCACAAGAGAGTAAAAGTCATTGAACACAGTTGGTCAACGATCTCCTGTGTACATTTACATTGTTATCGTATTAATCGATAAATAGTACAACAACACATTATTTGATTTAGCTG
>Ga0075437_12117_pt1 | contig 11625 bp, 7 predicted proteins | sample MintriMetagenome_FD_74266 | JGI IMG/M metagenome (GOLD analysis project Ga0075437, IMG submission 74266) | Marine eukaryotic communities from Monterey Bay, USA to study complex ecological interactions - Minidiscus trioculatus and... | ecosystem: Environmental > Aquatic > Marine > Unclassified...
AAATGATCAACGGTGTACGTACTACAGATACAATGGGTGGATTTGAGTATGATTCACGTACTAGGTCTCGTGATGGTGGATTAGGTGCGCCTCCAGGAATGCCTATGGGTGGTGAATACTTCGATCAAGGAGGTATGGGTTACGGTATGGGCGGATTTGATAGTCCAATGATGGACGGTCCTATGGACTACGGATACCCAGGGCAATTTGATGGACCACAGGGTGGTGAGATGATGGGACCTTAATTTGATTGATTGATGTTTCTTCAAGAGCCGACAAGTCAACACTCAAGTTTCATTTCATATTGTCGCCTCCTCTTCCACTTTCATACAAACACACACACACACACAAAACAATCCACTCTTCAGTTAAAAATCCAAGCCGTAGGGAACATCCTAGAGGGCCAAACAGAAACCCTAGTTCTTCCAGGCCACAAAGATATTCTCAAGGAGCACGTAGTCACAGTTAGATTTGTGATTTTACTGTTGTGTTTCCTTTTACACCTGTCTGATAAAAATCAAAAGATTCAGTACAATAAGCTGCCTCTAGGGCATCACAACAAAACAATAAGCTGGATCTCAAAATAGTGTATATAGATGATCAGCAGTTAGGCAAAACAAGTTAAGCTAAAATTCATCATTTATATGTTATAATATGAAATGTTTCTACTGCCTTTAGAATTGAAGAAGAATAAGTACATGTTTGACACAAAGAGCAATGTCTTTATATAAGAGACGAATAAGTCACATGTTATACAAAGTAAGAACTCATCATATCCTAGTTTAATATCTGGAACTAACAGTTGTCTGATAATTGAGCTCTTTTGAATCAAGCTTGTAATCATTCTTCTTCATCAGTTCATCTACATCCTTTCTCTTCTTTAGAAACTCTCTTGACAGCTTTGCTACTTCTGCGTCACTTCCATCCTTATCTTCACACTCTTGCAATGCTTCTAATGCCTCTCCAGCTAACATACAGCCAACTGCATACTTTAATGCAGGGTGAAAGTTCCCCGATAAGATTTCACTTGGTAATAGCCATTTAGCATCGCAGTATTCCTCTTCATCAACCACTACTTTCTTCACTTCATCCTCATCTTTAAGTTGCAACTTGTAACAGAACTGTGTGTCAGTTGTGCCATGATCTTTAGGCTCTTGTTCTCTCATACCAAATGCAAATGCCTGACAACAGACTACTTTAAACCGACTATCTGCAATATCTAATTTGAGCTCACGCTTTAACAATCGTTGACAACTCTGGAAGATGTATGCGCGTTACCATTGTTTGTGAAGATGAAAGAGAGGCGATTGCAACATATGTTAGTACATATGATATGCAAGGGCAATCAATAAAGGCTCCCAAAGGTCAAATGCATAGCCAAGCCGCCGAGACTTGATATTGAACACACGAATTCATATGATGAAACAATACTAACGCGGACTTTCCTGAATGGGCGTTTCTCCAGGAAATATACGACCACCCTGAAACCACCAATCTGGTTGAGGTTGTACACATCGTTTACCACAAAAGATATGCGTACCAGCTGGATTTAGTAAGAGGATATCTGTACAACCTTTTACAAGATTATCTAGAGCCACACCATATTGATCGTCGGGTAGGAATCTGGATTATTGAGAGATGAAAGATTTGAGATGTGCACAATACAACACAATGTAGAGATTATTATATCAGCTGCCCAGACAGTATTAGCACTTCGATATCTTCATATTATGTAGGAGCTTTCTAATTGTCGATTGCTGATTGTATAGCACCTAACATCAAAATTGCCAACCTATAATCAACTTACGTCCGTCGAGATTTGAAGTTACCAGTCTCGTGATAAGGTATGCCTGATTGAAACATGATAATACCTTATATCTATAGTATGAATATATATATATCTGGACGGCAGAATATGTTGCAACTTTTTAACTTTTGCTACTAATCAGTTTTCACATTTTTTACATAGTGAAAACTCCTTTGCTTAAGGACACCCACCAATGAAGCGGTTTAGAGAGAAGGGCACAAACTAACAAAGCCACAGCCAGAGAGGTACACCGCGCCATGTCTAACTTCAACTATACATATTCATATGTCTAGATATTGTTAGGAGGGTTTAATCGGTTGGAAAGAGTGTATATACGTATGAGTATGCTTGAGTCCTTATCGCGGTTCACATCATATATCCAGTGTGATATCACAAGAGGGGAATAGTGTTCCAAAGGGGAAGAAGCAGATGAAAGAAGATGTCATGCAGGGTATAAGTTGGTAGGTACCCCTTTATGATGATGTATATGCATGAATCGCCAATATAAACCTTTGTCTTGACTGGAATGTCTGCTCTCAATACGTTGGGTGTTACACTCCACACTCTATATCTTTCTCCTGTGTAATAGGGTGCCTTTACTAGAGATTTGTTTTTGTAATAGAATACTGTAGAAATGAGCCCAATTGGCAAGGGATGTGTATAATTTTGTTGTTGAATAGAATAAAACATGTAGAAAAGTTTTGGAACTTTCTCTTTTAATTCACTGCTAATTTGTAACCAGTAACATTATTAAGTTGCTGTATAACTAGAATCCCCACTTATATATACCAATTGAAGAACAATCATATAATCCCTTCGAATCAATGGTAAATAACAAATGATGATGTACAATACCGTACCATTCATTGTGTTCGATTGATATATATTTTGTCAATTATTAACATCAATTATATGATGTTGTTATATCTCCTTTGGTTTACTTCTCAATCCCATTTCAATCTTCCAGTTATCATCTACTGCCGGCCAAACGAACCATAATCCACCGACGGTTAAAGGACCTGCCCAACCCTATTGTAAGAGTTGGAAATGAGTGGTGGTAGCAAAAAAATGTGTGTATTTTAAACATTACACTTACAGCTAACTTGGGCAGAACCTTACTCTTGGCACATAAGAAACTTGACGCTGGAAGATGCGCGTTTCACAGTTTATGAAGAGGACAGAGAGGAGAAGGTAACATATGTTAGTACATGCGGGTTGCAGAAACAATCAAATAAAGGCAAACAAAGTTCAAATGAAGTAGTCAAATCAACAAGACTTTATACTGAACACAAAAATTCATATCACCTGTTCCAACTGTCCCAAAGATGGGCACGGGAAGTGGGTGGATGATCCGTGTTATTGCCTGTAACATCGTCTTCTCTAGGTACGATAGGTTAGAAAAGTAAAAGGAAGCATGCAATATTGTATGATGATGAAATAAATGAAGGGTATCCTGGTTTGGTATCTTGATATCGGAATGAGTGATGATCGATCACCACGGACGGATACATAGGCTAGTGAGACGCATCAATACCCAAATTAGTATTCATATTCTCTGTAGACTTATTGTGCTAATCTGAGTACGATAAAGACCGCAGGAGATGTTATAAGACCCATAATCCTGTAACTACATTAGAATATCTCAGCCTTATTATCAGTTCTAATATTGACTTTATATTATCTCAAAGAAACACAGAATTTATAGATATCCCTGATGCTCATTATAAGAGCCCTGCTCATCTTCTACAATATTTCCTTGCTGATTCACATCATCCATCTCATCTTCGTAGGTATAGGGGTAAACACCAGTTGGAGCTGGCCCAGCATTTTGCATACAGACAATCCAATTAGCCATGGGTGGAAGATTATCATCGAAACTATCATCGAAGTTGGTGGGAGCAGCATAAAAGTCTACGTCTTTTGTTGTACCAGGATTAGCACCAGGTGGAACAATGGAAATATACCACCTCCTATAAACGACCAGGTACACAAGAAGGAATGGATTGTGTGAGCTGATATATTCAATAAACATAAGGCGCATCATACCCTCATCTTGTGAACTCACCGAGTATCATCCATAAGTTTACAGCGAAACAATGTGAACTCTTCGTCGTTTCCGTTGTATCTACCAGAATTAACATATTTCGGAACGTTATCACAAGCTCCTTGTCGTTTGTATAATCCATTCATTGCCTCAATTCCACACCCCTCAACAATTATATCATCAGTATCACCATACTCGTCACTATCATCAAATCCATCATCATCATCACTTTCCATACCATCTTGATCATCATGATATTGACGACTGTGATGACCACGTCTTCCAGATTGATCATTTCTAGCCTGCATCGGTGCCATTTCCCGTCGAGACTGATTCGGATTCATCCAAGCCCAACATCGTGGATTCATCTGCATCCATTGATCAACCAAATGTTGGCGTTGCAATACTTGAATAGTATGAGTAATACTTTGTAAGAACTGCTGATCCTGATACGTTTGACGGCGTCCAGACAGTTGGCGAGCTGTTTGGTAACCATACCGCAGCAACCCAACGGACATATCGTCATCCCTATTACTCTCGTCATAAAGCATAAGTGTCTGGATTCGATCGTCACTATTGTTGTCAGGAATTGCAACTAGGACACGCATGATCTAAGAGAAATGAAGAGTTAAAGGAACAATATTTGAGAAAGACCAGTAAAGGTGAAAATGTATACAATAAAATTGGAAACTAACCATGATCACCATACGCTCGTTGTCAGATCGTCTGTCCCATGAATTATTCAAACTGCGATGATACCATCGTGCTGCAGATTGTATCAGTTTCCTTGATATAGATACACTTGCGCCACAAGCGGCAGCTGCTAAAAGATACTCTGAAAATTCACTATTTTGATTTGCAAACTGCATGAAGCACAATGATTCAATTGCAGTCTGAGCTAGTCTGGGAAGTCTCGTCAAAGTTTTGTAGTTCACTGCGACATCGTTTGCTATACTCTCAATACGGGTGTATTGCGTCAAGTGCTGCTCGCCCTCAACCTCATACCATCTACACTTTTCAGAACGGCGAGTAAGATCTGGTCTAAAGTCGAAGGTTTTCAATTCTCTTTGCACCTGAAATAAGTGAAAACAGCAGAGCAGCAGAGGTATTGATTAAAGTGTAAATTATAAATTACATAATACGAATAGAGCAAGAAGTCACACAAAACATACCTGATCATCACTGTTGTTCACCAACTCCCTGTGATAAACTAAGAAACCATTTAGATCTAATACCTTGCCACCGTCTACTCCTTCTACATCAACACCATGTCTCTCGAAAAGCTGTTCAATTCTCTGCGGTGGGATACGCATGCTACAGTCTCGCAAATATTGGTGAATATCATTAAGAGTCATGCCAGCTGCACCGTTGGGCTTAGACTCCTCATAAAGGATAGATAGAGCTTCAATTGCACGAGGTGTCAGTGTACGTATTGCTCTCCCTCGGTTGGATTCGCCTGTTTCTTGGAATATAGGTTCTTTCCTGACCCAAGGCATTCCCATAAGGCAACCAATGGCCTCAAGCAAAATCAAATTTGTGGCATAATCACTTCTGTCTTCGGAATTGTTCATGAGGATGTTAGTCGATCGAACCTCTTTCCTTGTGATAGCCTCAAGAGCATCAGCGGGTACAGATGATCCCGGAAATGTCTCCTTCACCTGCTCGTCTGAGTTATGACGGAGGGCAAGACAAGTTAATCGCTCTATGAAACGAGCCTCGACCATGGCATCACGAAGTAATTCCAATTCCAGAGAAGACTTGCCACTGGTGGCTAGTTCTCGGATGAAGAACGGGATATCAATATATGCTTGTGTATATCGAGGAGATACCTCAATGAGTTCAGAAATGTATGATAGAATGATACCAACACTCGTGGCGGTCACCCCAATCTTTTCGAAATCTTCCAATGGACGAAAAGTTGCCTCCAACTTTGTGGGAAATGAAGAAGCGGTGTGGTCCCGTTTACTGGCTATCAATCGCTCTCGATCTTCAACCTGTTGTTTCCAAGCTTCCATCCATCTTTCAAGTAGCTCTAGCTCTGCATTCTTGCTCAACAAAGAAGCAATCGCACATGCAAATATTTTCAGTGCGGTTTGCCTTGGCTTTTCCTCGGAACATTCCATCGTGTAAGCACGGATCCAATTCTCATTCACAAGACGCGTTCGGTCAGCCAAGTCTGCAACAAACATGGAAGTTATCTCAATTGATGAGGAGAATACTTGCTCGAACGTTTTAAACCAGCTGTCCAACACGTCTTTGTTCAATGGCAAGTGGAAGAGTACATCAAATACAAATGACAGAGACATTCGTACTATTCCTAAACGACATGTGTCCATCTCGGATCCAGGAATGTCAGGTGAGGGTGATGATGCAGGTGTAATATCCATACTATCATCCTCGACATTGTTTTGGTGTTGGCCAGTGCATCGGTTGAGGATTTCCTTTACAAAGGATTGGAATTCGTTTGTCAATAAGAATGATTGCCAACTATGTGTTGAGTTTGACTTTGTGACTTCTGGTAGGAAAACATTGTATCCATTTGTAAGTTCGAGGTTTGACGGAATTGCCTCTGTTTTTGGTTCTTCTTCCATTGGAGCATCATCTGTCGATGATGAGGCCGATGCCTCCTTCTCTTCTCCTTCACTACTAGCAAACTTGTTGGGCTTTACCTTCTCATAGAAAAGCATTAACGCGTTGGCAAATTGGTCCTGCTCAACGACATGAGTCTGTCCATTGGTGTACTTAGTCTCTTTCTTCACCGTTCCACCGAAGCACTCACGCTCAATAGATGATTTGTCAAATGGCGTGACATCTTCATCGTCAAATCGGTACCATTTCGCTGACGTTCGATCCTTGATGAAACTGTAATAATGACCACCTTGTGCAACTCCGGCGTGAACTAGCACACCAGCTAACTTGTATTCATAATCTTCATCTGGCAGGGCACTAAGTGGATCTTCTTCCTCTGCCGCATCCTTGGTGTCACTCTCTTCCAAATCCATCATGGAGCCAGCTTCACTCTTACTTTCTTCCTCTTCTTTATTTTTCTTTGCTGCACTTGCAGAGGCTTCACCTGCAGCTTCCAAGACTTCCTTAGCTTGGAGTGTATATTGCTTCATGTTTAATTCTTCACCAAATTCACATCGACTATTAAGCTTGACAGTTTCAAACGTTGTAAAATCCAAATCAAAACGCTTCAATGATAATACGAGCATATCAGGGAGTGTGGAAATGGCAGTACGAAGGATGGTGTTGGTTTTAACCTTGCAGTTTTCACATGATACCTTGTTATCACCCTCCATAATTTGATCGACACATACATCAGATAGTGAATCATGAATGCTTGACATATTACGAATTTGACAATCGATATTCATTAGGGGCTCTTCCCGGTTTGTCTGTGTTACATTAGTTGAGCAAAGAAAGAGGAAAGAGTGAGTTGACGAACAAGATGGAATAAGTAACAAAGGGGTAAAGTCAAAGAATCAATCTCACCTTCAAACCACACTCCTTACAGATCTTTTGAGTTGTCTTCTTCATACCGAATGTGTGTGCCAAATATCTAAAATGCCCGAGACTCCATTTCTTCAATGCTATTTCAAGTCTGTCCAGTAGCTTCATTGCAAACTCACTTGCATCATTCTGTTGCCATACATCAAATTCTAATTTCAGACAATGGCTTGCCTCAACAAGCGCACGGGGATCAAAACAGCGGCCACGGGCGCCTTCATCAAGGTTGACAAATGTACGTTGCACTTCCTCAAGTAGTTTACGTGATGACGATTCATCAGGTGTTTCCTTGATTTCAGATGACGATGATGGTGATTCCTGCTCCTTTGATTCAGAGGCGGCACCCTCTTGTTGAGGATCAGTGCAAACTATATCGAATGCACCTGTTTCTTTCCCTGGCCGCCCCTCACTCAGGACATACTCCTCAGGCAAATCTGGAGGCAAGGAGCTATGATCAAAGGGCTGCTCCTGTTGTTGTCCTTGCACAGCAGCTGCCACGGGTATAGGGCAATAATTAATCACATGCATACCAGTGACCTCATTGTACCGTACAACAGTGGCATCGTACTTGCTTCCATTCTCCCAATGTACAGTGATCTTCTTCCCCACCAATGCCTCTCCACCAGTTTTGGCACTTGTGCCACAGTTGCCACATGTGCGCATTGCAGATGGCAATTCGGCGGAGCAAATATTCTTGCGTAATGCAGGCATCATGAATAATTGCTGTAACACAGAATTCATGTAGCAAGTGCATCCCTGATTCTTGAGTCCTGAATACCGTGACGAGGTAGCTTTACTATTACGTGATGAGGTGTTGCCATCATCAATTGATGCGGCCTGTCCCCATTTATGCCGGAGTGTTGGTGCCACTTTGGAGAGAATACCATTGATCTTTGATGACAAGATATTGTATCCCACACCTCCCGAACATGCTTCGGCAGCTGCTATGATGACATCGAATGCAAGCTTTCGTGATTCAGCATCACAGCAAATGGGGGCCAGGCCGGATGAATGTGCCGAGGAGACGAAGCCATCAAAGATAGAACCAATTAGATCAATAAGAGGCTTGTCATTGATGTTTATCATCCCGTCCTGCCCTTGTCCAGTTTCTTCCGACCACGGACTGATCTTGAGTGCTTGCAGGATATGAGTTGATCCCTCAACGAGGAAACCACGGCTGCTAGATGTATCACCGCCGCCTTGAACTTCAATAAGTGCAATGAGCAGCTTCAAACAACCACATAGTACACCTGTGTTGTGATCGATATGGGCATTCTCACCGCTCGGACGTGGATAAGATGCGATCTTGGCACATACTACATTACCCAACTCCTCAAGCAATTGTTCCACATTCTTGATTGCGTTATCCGTTTTAACAAGCTTGAGCAAAACTGAAAAGAACTCATCGCTCCCATCCGTTCCGGAGTCAATATTTTTCAATGAAGTTATTAACCAAGGTAAAGCTACTGTCGAAAGAGATGGAATGGCCAATATCATCTCTTCCGTGCTTTTGCGAATATTCGTGGCAGAGCGAACAGATGTAAGAGATGGAGTTGACGACGATACAGAGGAAGATGTTGAACACCCGTTCCATAGCAGAAGGGACTTTAGGAATGTCTCTGCGGCGTGATTCGGTAGTGATGTAAAGCTAGTAGTGATTCCAGCGCCACCTGATGCTGCTGCACCTGACTCAAGAAGCATTCTTGCCAGCTGGAGGACTCTCAAGATTGCATTATCAGAGTAAAGATTATCTTCATTGGTAACAATATCCACCAAACTTCTGAGAAAGTTACTCATACTAACTTCATCAAAGCCTCCAATCATTTCTCGCCCCTCATTTGATAATGTGTTATCAGATGTGAAGAAACATTCCTTGATGATACGGAGAGCACATGTATTTCCCATTTTGTTCCGGCTTGCCTTGCAACTAGCGTCACTGCCCATGCTGCTTGCAATGAATAGTCGCAACACAGCCTCAAACCCACCAGAAGCGATGAAAGCCGTTCGAAAATGCTTAGCCATTTGCTCCATACTTGCTGACAGCTCAATAATAACAACATCTGCAGAAACAATGTCTGTTGAGGCAACCGAAGATGGTTCGGCTTCATTCGACGATAGGCTTGAAAACATTGTTGCACATGGACGCAAGAATGAGTCTAATATCTGCATAATATATACAGATCGCTCATAATGTGAAATATCTAGGAGAGACGACCAGTCAGCAGTGGTTCCACCACTAATTGTCTCTACGGCCATATTGTCAGATGACGATGAGCTAGCGGCGGCTGTTGAACAGGCGGCATGGACGTGTGAAATAATACCTGCATTGGTTGGCATGGCTAATAATAAATCCCAAACTAGCGAGTGTGTATCTTTTGCCTCGTCGGCTCCAATCGATGTTGTTGTTGGCGAGGCAGCAGCTTTCATAGGAAGAGTTTCCAGCACTGATATTAGGGTATCAAAGAATAAATCAGATGACCCATCTGATCCACTACTTGAGAACAACCCAGTCAAATCAAGCTTTGATGTCACCTTTGGAGGTGTTTCTACCTTCTCAGCTGCAGCGGCCAATGCTGCAATGTTAATCGCTGGCTCATCTTTCTTAGTTTCTTCCGTATCTTTAGTCAAATCTACTGGACCAATTGCCGGAGCAATAGGCTTATCAGCAAGAAGTACAACGAGCTCACTACCGTCAGTTATACGCAGAGTAGATGCCTGGGTTGTGTCTGGGAGATTGCTAACTCGTGGCTCAAGATTGGCCGAGGCATCACCACTCTTCTTTGGCAACCGTTTACCCATAATACTCTGAAGCTTAATCATTGTATCGTCGTGATTGCAATATGTGGCAATTTGAGACTTGATGGATGCGATTGTTTGAAGTGGATGGACTTGGATTGTGAAACGGTTAGGATCCTTGTTCTTTGCCCCCTCAGTATTGTCTCCGGCGGCATTTGAGCCTCCTCCACGGGTGGCTTTGGCAAGTACACTCACAGTGTGACAGGAATACTGGCCACGCATACCATGAGGTACGACATTCAAATATTCTTCCACCTGTACTCCATGTTGAGAAGGCCGCTTCTGCAAAGCACTTAGTCTTTCCGCTACTGCATCAGAGCCTCCACCTAAACTGCTACATTGTTCAATTGCAGCACTCAATATACGAATACATCGTTCTGCACTTCGTTCAGACGATGAGGAGTCACTTCCCGTTGAAAGACCTGCATTAACTTGGGTGAGGTAGTCAAAGATTCGTGAAGAAAATTGGGCCTCGTTCGTTGATATCCCTTCTGTAGATGTCGATTCGGGTGCTGCTAACGAGCCACTCTTGTAAACAGACAACAGATCATTCATGGCACGAGTTGCCACCACATCATTCCCAGCTGTTAAACATATATTCCAAAGGGCATCAGTAGTAAGTGGAGAGTTACGAGCAGACTCGGCATCAAAGTTTTGGAAGGCTTCGTATGCTATCACACCAAGAGTTTCCCACCCAGGCGGATTGCTATCGCGATAGTCACTCTGTACTTCATCATCTTCGTATTCATTCAATTCATCATGCCTCCTTTTACGAGGAGAAGCTGGACTATCACAGAAGATGTTTTCAAATATGTACACATTGTCACTGAAGCAGGGAAAGAGTTCACTTATATTGTGCATGGCATTCTCGGGACGTAACTCTCCTCCGGTGCCATCATTGCGTTTATTGAGCGAACCTGAAAGTATGTTTTAGAGAGTGTGACGATAGTGGTGAGAAATGAACAAGATAATAAATGGCGGCGAATACAATTGTCAAGGTGCACTTACAATCATCTCCCTTGCTAGCAGTTGCCAAGAACACCATGTATGCTGATTGATCAGCTGGTTGGAGGCATACATCCCATATATCATTTATTTGGTCTTTTGACATTTCCATTTGGGGCATACTCGGATTACCATTAACAGGACCAAAACCAAGACCGAAGACGAATCGGAGGATTTGTAAACGTGCCGTGAGGGCACGAGGATGATTGAACTCGGGTGTAACAATAGCGGACGATTGCTTTCTCACAGGCGGAGTTGCGCTCGAAACAACAGCTTTATTCCTTCGTTCCAAGTAGCTGACCAAATCATCAAAGAATAATGTTGGGAAGTGCATCTCTGGGTACCTTCCATCATATTCCAATATACTCTCCATTTCCTTGCCGCTGCATCCCTCTAATAGTAACTTTGCCAATTGAACAATTTGGAGTGAGTGAGCTTCATCAACCTGTTGAAAAAAAAAGAG
>Ga0075437_11832_pt1 | contig 11602 bp, 6 predicted proteins | sample MintriMetagenome_FD_74266 | JGI IMG/M metagenome (GOLD analysis project Ga0075437, IMG submission 74266) | Marine eukaryotic communities from Monterey Bay, USA to study complex ecological interactions - Minidiscus trioculatus and... | ecosystem: Environmental > Aquatic > Marine > Unclassified...
GAGATCGCCAAGGATACAAACACTAATACCGCTAAACGATGTAGAAGATTTATAGCACTACTCCACTTGAGTCATACACTAACTGCATTTAGATTGATATGTGACTGTATTTCTACTCACTAACTAACTACCCCACCCCATCAAGATAACTCTTCATCGCACATCGCATCATCTTGTTAGGATACCGGATGGCATGAAATGCCTTAACCCATAGTATAATATGCATTATGAATTAGAATAAAGCCCGTATATTACAAGGAGACAACGAGGGAGTATCCATGAGGCACGATGCAGCAGGCAGATTGAAACTATTTCAAATGATGGTGGTCCGCAAAACTTATAGACTGAGGTAGCTTTTTTCTAGAGGCTCGCTCTAGACGACGATGACGCATTCTTATTGCTTTTTGCTTTGCTTTGTGTTGTTGAGGTATCAGAATTGGTGAACACATAAGATGTGCAGATGATACCAGGAACGATTAGCAGTATTCCTTACTACATACTTGTCCGCGGCTCGAGCTCAAGTGGAAAGAAGAGTGCACAAAACATGCAAAAAAGAGGAGTTTGGTTGCTTGCAATATTACTTTGTATACCAAGAGTAGTACCATTGACGATATCAGCACCTTCATCTGCAAGAGATTATCGAGAGATAGCTATACTTTTGAATACCTTCGATGCACCAACATCTGATACTTCAAGCCCAATAGATACAATCAAATGGAATATGTTTGAGAGATCACTAACGGAACAATATACTTTCAATCAATACATTAGAAATGCGAGGAAAATGCGTGATAAAAAGTATTGTGTCATAGTTGCAAAAGAGTATATCATAGATGAAAATGATGATATGAAATTACGAGTAGTAGGCATGGCAGAGATGGGAATGAGTATATGTCCAATCTCGACTTGCTCAAACGACAAGGACACTAAATTATCACCACAACCAACACTTGGAGTACTATGTGTAAGTCCTGATAATCAAAAGAATGGAGTAGGAAAAGCTCTAGTTGAAAAATGTGAACAAATAGCAGCTGATATATGGAAAGATGGTGTAGTGGTAGTAGATGTTGAACCGAGTAATCATAATGCATTGTCATTCTTTGAGAGGTGTGGCTATGATTATATATCAGAAGATGATTCAGGAGAGAAACACACGAGAAATACGACAGTAGTTAGGAGAAGAAAGGCAGAGAGCAAACCTCACTACTTGCTACGAAAGAACTTGGCAACGAGCTTACAAGAATCAGATGCATGATACGACAGCACATCAAAACAAAGTAGATATTCATAACATAGTTGTTATAGCTCATCATTTAAACTCTCACAGAGATGATCTCATATCCTCAACCTCCAGTACGGCGGCAGCACCCATTCCAGTGCCAATACACATACTAACAACTCCTCTCCTCTTCTTCTCTCTCCTCATTTCATTTAATAATGTTACAACTAATCGAGCACCTGTACAGCCAAGAGGGTGTCCTAGCGAGATAGCGCCGCCATTAGGATTGACTTTAGAAGGATCAAGTTGAAGTTGTTGGATAGAATAGTAAGCTTGTGTTGCAAATGCTTCATTGATCTCATACACATCTATATCATTTGTAGACAGTGATGCCTTCTTAAGTGCAGAAGGAATAGCATAAACTGGCCCAATTCCCATAATCCTAGGCGGCACTCCTTCTACTGCAAATGATCTCCATACTCCTAATATAGGCAAGTTTCGTTTCATTGCTTCCTCTCTACTCATGAGCAATACTGCCGCTGCTCCATCTGTTAATTGCGATGAATTGCCGGCAGTAGTAGATCCATTCTTTTTGAAGACAGGTTTCAATTTGGAAAGTTTATCAGCAGTGGTTGATGGACGTATACCATCGTCTTGAGAGATATCACCAACTGGAATGATCTCAGATTTAAACTTTCCCAATGATTGAGCTTTAGATGACTTCTGATGTGATATGGCTGCAAATTCATCCAATGTTCGACGATCCAAATGATACTTCTTTGCTACATTCTCGGATGTAACTCCCATTGGTACAAGACAATCCATTGCCTCTTTACAGCTTTGCATTTTATCCCATTCCACTTCAGGCGGATGATCTTCATATAATTTGTGCATTGGATTCATACTCATTGACTCGACGCCAGCTCCGATTCCAATATTAATAGATCCGCATTGAATTGCATGTGCAATATTTGCAATAGCTTGCAAGCCAGATGAACATTGACGATTAGTTGTTGATAACGATGTTATATGTGGTAAACCAGCTGCTAAAGCTGCCATCCGAAAAGAAACAGCAGCGGTGGGTGGAGATAAGACATTACCAACACATACATCTTGAACAGAGCTTGGAGAGATCAAATAATCATCATTAGTCGCCTTGGCTTTTGCATTTGGTGGATCTTTTAATAAAACACCATGAAGAACAGTGGACAGTAAAGTTGATGGAGGTAGTTTGGCCAATCCTCCTTTTCGTGCTCGACATAGAGGCGTCCGAATCGCCTGCACTATCACTGCATCTCGATTTGATCCACTCATATGATGTGTGATATGACTGATATCTATTTTATGTTTATTGATGTTGATGTACCTAATTTGTACGATATCTTCAAATGTATTGATGATAATTGATTGACACCAACACTTATCGAAAGCATTAAAAACCTATCAATTGAGTGTATTTATAGTATACGAAGCACTTTATATCGATACCAATTGCAATTTGTGTTGATGTACCTAGCCTATGATATGTGTTGTGTTTTTCTATAATTACAAGTGTAATAATCAAAAGATACTATGATCTACGCTATATATGTAGGTCGGTTGTTACGATAGTTATTACCTATGTGTTGGTGGTATTGGTGGGCATAATATAACATACAATAGCAGTTGGTAAAGCGCGCGTTTTGTTCTATTTTTGAGGCGTTGATGTGGTGTAGTATTGAAGAATACAGTCAATAATTACAATTTTTTAGGAGTGTTTACAACGATAACGATAATATGTCCATTATTAATCACTCAGGTACCACAAGAAGAAGACGGAGCTCTTCGTTACCATTATTAATTGCAACAACATGTTTGTACCTCCTAAATATACAATTTGTTACATCCATTCATCATCCACTAATGTATAAGATACGTCACAAGTATACTGAATGTATATATAAGCAATTCGATAGAGGTGATTTCGCAACCTTTGAAATGTTTGTTGTAGATTCCGATGAGGACGGATATCCCTATGCAAACGTACAAATAGACGGACCAGTTATAAGTCCAAAAATTGGTGTAATTAATCCTGATACAGGTGAACGAACATGGCCAGTAGATGAAAAAGATAAAGAAGCAGAAAAGGAGGAGGTTCATTGGAAAAGGACAAATACACTTGGTGCACAAATGAAAAAGTCAATCGATCTTTGGCCAGACTTTGTTCGGAAGAATCATAAACATTTCCAAGATGCTGGTATTATCCATCATGAAGTTTATGTAGATTATACATATTCAGGAGAGGAAGAGGATGCATTAGCAGCCCAAGCGGATTATTCACGAGAATATAATGAGGAAATAGAGGCTAAGAAACAGCGTAATTTGGAAAGGGAGAAACGACGTGAGGCAGGAGAAGTTAATGGGGATGAAAATGTTGAAGAGGAGATATATGAAGAAGAGACATATGTAAAAACAATTGTTCCAACCGAGATAGAGCCTTGGGAATGGACGAAACCAATTAAATCAGCCGGGTGGTATAGATTATGTGTCTTCGCCGAGGATAATGATCTTACTGTTGAACTTGACATACGAAGTGGTGCTGAACTTGGTGGTATTAACAGAGAAACTGGACATGTTTATACATTTGACGAGAGAGAGGACTTGGATGAAGAAGAACGCATATTAAACTCCCAACCCTCTGCTGAGGAAGTTGAGACAAAGATTGTTATGGAGGAGTTGGAAAAGGCTTTGAAAGATCAAGTAGATGGGTATGATCTCGAAGCAATGAAAAAGTTGACCAATGAAGTGAATCATTTAGTGAATCAATTGCAAAAGAAACAGTCGGTTGTTCATAAACGAATGAAGTCACACGAACAAGATGCAAGGAGAAATTACAAGAAGATTATTCGTAATGGTATGATACAGACAGTGCTGTTTCTTGTTATTACATTGGCCCAATTGTACACTATACATAAGTGGCTGTTGAGCAACAACATGCTTGGCAAGTAAGCAGGAAAATAAAGGAAGGAGAAGAAGGGGTAGAATGAGGAGGTGAAACTTAATCATGATTGGGTTTGATCTTAAATCTGTGTATATCTTAATCTACTTTTTGTGGTGCTAGTTGGCAATTCGATGCCTGCAATCCCGTCCAATACTCGATGAGTAGTCACAACCTCAATGGCGTCCAGTATTCGTTGACCTGTAGTCTCATCAAAACCTCTTCGGTATCTCCGACGGACTCTTGCAGCTCTATAAACGTTAGTACCTGAAAATATACCTCCCGCTGATGATTCAATTCTACATATCTCATCAAATCCAAATCCCTGATCTGTCGGCAGTTCATTATTTCGTCGTACTATGGTTAGATTGACTTTATCATCTTTGTTTCTTTCATATGATACTGAATTGCTCTTTACATCCCACTGTATTGTATCTCGATCAACTCCAGTTCTACTTGATAATTCACTCCCTCTATCTAATATTGCAGCTTGTAATATCTTTCCTTCATATTCATACTTTGCATCGTCAAGTGTTGTTGGAGGTGATATATATGTTGACTCGTAGACCTCGGTTAGCTTTGATGTAAATGCTCGCTCGTCTGCTCCACCTAATAATTGCCAAGATAATGCAGCTTGTCCCAAGTCACCCTCGACTGAAGTAATGACTCGTTGTACTTTCCACTTTGTATTGATCATTGAATTTGGGTAGAACACTTCCGAATAAGATAATGGTTTGGGTGATAACAAATCGAGTCCTCCCCCTATACCTTCTACTCTCTCGATTCCTGATGTAGTTTGAAGTGGAAGTGGTGCTGTGGCTGCATTAGCAATACTTGGCTGAACACATAATATCGATGGTAGTATCACTGCAGCGGAAGAAAAAAGTAATATCTCACGCCTCGTCGAGATATTTGCTGTATCTTCATCATTATTTGCAGCCATTAGCCGTCGACTTGAACTTCTACTCCTCCTCGAGATAGTTGCTGTATGCTCATCACTATTATTCTTTGCAGCCATCAATCGATTTGTTCTACTTTGATTGATCATGGGTGACACTACTGAAAATAATGCATTGCTACTCAAAATTTGAGAGGAGTAGTAAATGAATAGAATAATAAATGAGGAAGATGACTTCATGGTGCCTCTCTATTATAGTATTTGCTAATATAAATACCTATGAGAGAGTTTGCAACATGCAAACACAACTTACCACTTTTGAGGTATCTTTTCTGGAAACCAGGTACTCTGGAGGACTAAGAAGATACCACTACCTTGGGTGTTTTGACCCAAGGGGGTGAAAACTTAACGCATATCACACTCAACGCATATCGCTAAAAAGATCCTAGGTTCCTAGGTTCCTAGATTTTTTAGCGAAGGGTTCCTAGGTTCCTAGGTTTGGGTTCCTAGGTTCCTAGGGCTAGGAACATAGGAACCATCAGTATATAGCATGGCGGCAGCATATCTATATGACGAATCATTATGAGAGTTAAAACAATATACCACGCTAATCTATAAGAACATGTAGATTATTGCAGCAAGTTGTTTCCCCCTCTAATATTGATTTGTCATGAAGATATCGCCTATTGAAATTTTTACGATGGGCTGATGTCATGGTTGGCTTATCTCCCTTTGTATCCTCGGTAGTAAGAATGCATATGCTAGGAATTGTGGCATCATCGTACTCTACGGATAATCTCCGTCGATACATGCTCGGTGTATTGCATTGAGGGCGATTGCAATTGCAATAGCATAGAAGAAAATTAATAACTCTAAAAATTGCAAATCGAAAGGCCTTATGGCAACAAGAATAACCTAGCTACTATATATACGCCGTAACAGTGTATGATGATTGTATTACATTTACTATACTCATTAATAATCGTCGGCATGGCTAGGTCTGCATATAAAACACTCAACGCTATCAAATGAACACATGATGTGCAATTTTGATGGCCAAGATAATTTGAAGCCTACGCTCAATTTTGTTCAGGCCGATGATTGAAATACTATCGACAAGCACTTGAGAGGGTATAATATACAGCAACATGGCTTTTAGCGGCGGCCGTCGCCATCTTAATAGTTGCCATGCAAGTTCACATAAAATCTCTCAATGGTTCCGACATGGGTTCCTAGGTTGGGTTCCTAGCTAGGAACAAGAACCTAGGAACCTAGGAACCCATCGCTAAAAAAGCTAGGAACCTAGGAACCTAGGAACTTTTTAGCGATATGCGTTGAGTCTGATATGCGTTGAGTTTTCACCCCCTCGGGTCAAAACACCCAAGGTAGAACGGAAGAAAGAAGACACTCGGCTGCCTCCATTATTAATAAACAAAGACTCAATCTCTACTCATTCATTACATACTCGAGTATTGATTGGGGGTAATATATAGAGCTTCTGTATTGCAATTGCAATTGCCTGCCATTTTGAGGAGAAGGACGACTGCATAAAGCTCCGAACCAATTTGAGCATATCATATGCACAAAAAGTAAAAGTAGAATGGAGCCACCATCTGAGGATTATCAATCGTCACCTCGTCAACATCCGTGGGATGCTGGAACTTCACCTACCAATATTAGACAACAACAACAGCCGCGGCATTCGTCACGAGGGCGTAGCTCTAGTCGATACCAAACAACAACACATGAGCATAATATCAATGACAATCGACGAACAATATCTCACAATTCGACTTCTAATACACCACGACGCAAGGGCAATCCACAATCTCCAACAGAAATGAGATCATCGAAATCACCATCTAAATACAACCATACAGTCATGCGACCATCTTCATCGAGCCACAGCCTCTCATCTAGTGTAACGAACTCACCACAACTTACTCCCCTATCCACATTATCTACAATCTTAACAACACACGCCTCACATTCTCAAACAGCATTACAACTATACCGTCAATCACACGCCCTTCACCGCCATGCAACAGAACGTACCAACGCGGCCTTAGAAAAACTACGCTTAGCCCAAGCAGAAGTTGAACATGCCACTACCGCACAAGAATATGCAAATGACGAACTCGTTACCTCGACAGTCCAAAAGAATGATGCACAAAAGTCTCTCAATACTATATGTAAAAGAGTACGGAACTTATCCAAATCATTAGTGAATAAACGTGTACGATTAGTTGGGTTAACTAAAAATGTATTATGGAATGGTCGATTGGGTACTATAATTAAACTTGTGACTGACGGAACATCAAATGATGTTGGACGATGGAAAGTTAAATTAGATGCAGAATGGAGAGGTAGAGATGCAGATGGTACTAAGATATTACGTAGTGATTCATTAAGTTTGGATACGGATGGTAATGAAAAACATCAAGAGCAAGAAGAGGATAGTAGTAATATGAATGTAGTAGTTGCCAAAGCCGAGAATTTGGAACTGGTTGATGGGGAAGAGGAAGTTGGGAATGATATTTTGTTTGGTGAGCATCATCAGATTGATGTATCACAATCACAAAGAAGATTGGCAAGGAGTAGATCACGATCTTTATCGAAACAACCTTATGTAAGTGGAGAAGAAGGTAGTCCATATCGTAGATCTCGTGATCCTTCCGTCTCAGACAGACAGCGGGGTAGGAATGATCCCGTATCTGTTACTCCAGAGAACAACATTCCTAGTCGTAGCAGAGGAGCAAGTAGGAGTGGTGAAAGGAGGACACAGCCATATAAGGATATTTCTCCAGTGAATTATTACAAGAGTCCAAGTGGACGGTATCACGAAGAGGAGCAAAGGTCGAGAAGTAGCTCATCGAAGTTGAAGCAGGTGACGAGACAGGTTAGCCCTACAAAGAGAACACAACAGCAAGAACCAGTTACATGGCAAGAAGCCCAGGAAAGACAACAGCAGAGACAACCGAGAAGTTCATCAGTCAAGAAGAATAGCACTAAAAAGCAACCAATACCATCTTCATCAACACCCATACGACGCACAGCCAGTACCGACTCGGAACGCTTGTCGACAGCATTCTCACGAATGTTAATGTCGCCAGTGAGCTTTACACCAGCATCCTTTGAACCAGAACCATCAGAAAGTTTTCAACAATGGGTTGTGAAAGATAAGAATGCTACCAAGTATGTCAATGAGTCACAACAAACAGCTAGCGCTGGAGAAGCATTCTTCGATGAAGTTACTTCACCTTATACCGACAATGGAATAGAAGATGATTACAATCAACAACAGCATCATGGCTATGGAGAGTGGGAACAGAGTGGTGAAGGGTATGACAATCCACAGATTTCAATGTATGACACGCCGGTATCTCACGAGGAAACCCCAGTCACAACAACTCAAGATGGACACAGTTTACCAAACATCGTGATACTTCCAGTGGAAGCTGATGACCTGAACAATCCCTTCCTAAGCCCGGGATATGAATCAAATACTCCTCCTCACTGTGTTGGTGTGCAAAATGCAGGCGTTCCTCATATCAATGGTGTCTATCTATTAGCATACCCCAAGGATGAAAATGGCAATGCAATTGTAGATACTGCCTCAAATGGTGGCAATATTCCACCGCTATACTTTAAAGACGGTCCACCGACACTTTTAGGTGACAATCGATACTATGATATGTGTATCTTAAGGATTGATTGTCCTGACTCAGCGGATCACGTTATATGGTTTCTTGCAAGGGTTGACGTTGACCCACAACAACTCGATGTCAAATTTAGTGACTGCTACTACTATTGTCGAATGTTACAGAATGATGATGGATGTGGTGGAGAAGTTACGGACGATGACGGGGTATGTCATGTTCCTCCATTCACTGGTTGGAACATTCCCTCGATACCTCATGGCGTGGGCGAGTTGTCTATAAGTGGGCAACAGCAGAGCAGTAGCTTTTCAACCTCAACTGGTGGCGGAGGAGGTAGAGGTATTGGTATTGTTCCCCGCGGCAAGACAAGTGAAGAGACGACGGTGCCTCACTTTGTCTCTCCGGGGAAGTACTCGGTTTGAGAGAATGAGTGTTGGTATGTTTAAGTGTGGTGTATATGAAGAATCCTATCTGTGGAAATCATGTGTAAAAGTAGTGAGTGTAATCTAGTATTTGTCCATTTATAGTATACTTTGAAGGTATCACGGAGTGTTACTTTCTTTTACGTTGCTTAGATGTAACATTCCTACTCCATTCTTCTGGAAGATCCGCAACGATTATCTCTTTGATATCCTTGCCCTTTGGCATACCTCCAATTGATTTCAAAAAGTGTTCTTCCAGTACACTGTCTCGAAACGACTCCAAGGTAAACTGAGAAACATGGCCATCTTGGCAGCAAGCTTTCCACAAGTTATCCATTACTGGTTTGTACCGCTTGTCGAAGAAGTCCATGTGCTGCCTGAAGATGTGAAACATGTATGAAAACGTTGCATGACTAGCTGTGGAGTCGTACTCATTCTTTCTCCTTAAGGTTGAGAAAGTGCGATTCGCAATAGCAATAGGATGATTATTTCCTGTTTCATTCGAAGCGTACATCGCTGGAGCGTGACAGCATGCCTTCAAGATTAGGTTGAATAAGTTTGTGTCAGGACAGAGATCTGTTCGTCCTTCATTCTTGTACTTGTCAATCATTTCATTCACTAAAGCCTCCACACGCTCCGGTGAGTCTTTACTCCACATTTGGATCCATGCATCTATTACGGATCGATAACTTATTACATCAGGGAGTATATTAGTCTTCTTCTCTTGGTGTAAGTTATTTATATGCTTGAGTACATGTTCGGCTTGATGACCTCCCTTCCTACTCTTAGCGTACACATCAAGCAATGCATTCAAAGTATGAGAGTCTGGCTTGTGACTAGAGTCGCCACACTTCTCAAGAACTTGCTCAAATAATTTAGTTGCACGCTTTGATCCGTTGTTCCGATCAAGCTTGTATAAGGGTAAGATGGAAAAATAGTCTGAGGGCTTGACAACGATTTTGTCATTAGTGTTTGCATACTCTTCTTTCTTCCATAGTATCTTCTCAGCTCGTTCAGCGGCATCTGATTGGTTGCTTTGTGTCCATGCTTGTATACAAATGGAGAAAGATTCATCTGATGGGTAAAGTGAATCATCATCTCCAGCCTCATGCTTGTCAATTATTGAGTCTAAGATTGCGTTTGCTCTTTCAGGCTCACCACACAATCTCCAGGCTTTCATGAGCTTATTGTATAATTTGATATCTATTACGAGTATACAATATATGATAAGCTTGTTTAAGAATACTACGGCAAATAGATAAGAAGAGTGATTGACTTACCTGGTTTGATTTCACTCTTTCCATTGCGGTATCTCTCTTCAATCTGTTGTAGCAGTGCTTCACCCTTCTCAGCATCTTCCACTGTAGTTACGCCTTTGATGATTGAGTTGAATGATTCAACAGAATCTTGACTTTGACTATTAAGATTACTACCTCTTGAAGTATTGGCATTCCTGACATTATCAGCACTATCTTTCCGGCTTAACAGATCTAAGACGTAGGTGTTCGACACACTATCAAGAGGCTTGATGTCTGAGTCTGTTTCCATTCTATCCAATAACTTCATAGCTGAATCTAGAGTCTCATTGTCCTTACTAAGTGAGTAGCCCTTGAGCATTATATTGTACACAACATTATTGGGTTTCACGTTAGCGACCAGGTCATTACTGGCATTCTTTTTGCGTTGACTCATCTCCTCCATCTTGGCTAACAGTGTTTCTAGTCGATGGATGTGTTGACCTCGTTGTGCAAGAGCAGCCATTACAATAACAAAACTTGTAGTATTAGGCCTTGCTATGTGACGCAGATTTGATTCATGGCTTGATATCATGTAGGACAAAAGAGAATGAGCTTCCTCCAGTCCTCTACTTGTACCTGAGTTGAGATATGCTTCTATCAACGAGTTATAAATATATGTGTACTTCATATCAGGCAAGGCTGTTGAAGACTGTTTCCCCATTATTTCTTGTTCATAATCAAGTAGAAGTTCCTTGGCCTTGTCAATCTGTTCAATATCTCTTGCTTGGCAGAGTGCCTCGGTTGTAGTTGATAATGTCTTTAATGAAGTCAAATCGCACGATTGGGCTTCCTTGTATAAAGTATGTGCCTCAAAGAATAGACCTACACGTCCGTAGAGACTAATTGTATCATTGATCGCTTGGATAAGATGATAACTTCCAGTATTGCTGACATCTTTTGTTTGATTTAACTCTGCAAACAGCGCCTCAATATGTGCACCACACTTACTAGCACATACATGCAGGCGTTCTTTATCAGTACCAGCTAGCAAGGCACATTTTATCCATGATTTAATGGCGTTTGGTCGAATATCAGAACTCTTGATAGAGTATTCATGTACAGCTTGCTCTACTATAGCATCAATTTGGGTTGCACATTCATAACTATCATCATACGAATCCACGGATAA
>Ga0075437_13900_pt1 | contig 11598 bp, 10 predicted proteins | sample MintriMetagenome_FD_74266 | JGI IMG/M metagenome (GOLD analysis project Ga0075437, IMG submission 74266) | Marine eukaryotic communities from Monterey Bay, USA to study complex ecological interactions - Minidiscus trioculatus and... | ecosystem: Environmental > Aquatic > Marine > Unclassified...
GGCTGCCCCATACGGCCGAGTTGCGCCGGCGATGACGTTACCATCTCATCTAGTAGGTAGTAGACAGTGTATGTGCAGCATATGGGATGATGGTATATCGCATCGGCGCCGTAATCGATATCATCCTACTACTACATAATAGGGGGGCCATTGTGACCTTAGAGCCATTTTTTGTTAGGGGGTATTAGTAGAGGATACCGTGGGCGCCCCACTTTTCACATATTGACACCCCAACATGGCAAAATGATGGTAGTAGTATTATCGGCGGATATGAGGTGGATAGGGTCAATATAATGAAACCAAACTCTACACATACTCTAACTAGACCTATAGGAAGGTAATACTATCATTTTTTAGGAGTTTCTAGGATATTTATTTTTGGAAGGATTTACTGTTGCCACCCCTACTGACGAAGCAACAGGGGATTTAGTTAGTGCCGAAAGAGCTCTTATGGCAACATCTGCAGATGAAATAACCGAAAGGAGAGGAAGCTAACTAACGATATCATGTAGGGTAACATTAATGTAACATTAGATTAGGTAAAGGTGCAATTGTTCAATATCTCCGGAGAGCTCCTCCATCCTGTCTCTCTTCTACTTACTGACTTGGTATCCTAGGATACACCTATTCAGACTTCCCCCCATTGATGCTTGGATATTGCATTGATAGAGAGCTAGCTCTCTTTGCTAGAGGTATAACGATAATAGTATTCTGCAGAGCATCTCCACAGTGTTTCAAAGTTTAGAGTAAAGAAGACAAAATCATGTGGTGGCAACCTCAATGGTATCCACAGCAACAAATGATGCCAGTGTATCCTTATCAACAACAGCAAGGTCAAGGTCCAGTGATAATAGTTATCGAGAAGTCACCACCAGATGATTCAGAATCAGATGTGGTCACAAGTAGCACTATTTTATCGATGGACGATGTAGCCATTCTAGAGACAATAAGCGTCCCTGTGGCCGTCTATCACCCACCTATCAATGTAGTGATTGGTCCCATAGCTGTTGCATAGTATGGTAGTCGATCTGTGGCGGCAGTGGTAGTGGAAAGGGACGATTAGGTTGTCTATAATGGTCGTATCCTCTATTTTGCAATTAAAAAAAATTATGCACATGATATGTTAAAATTAAATAAAATAGAATTAAATTAGTATTACATAATAAAATACATTGTAAACCTTTAGATTAGTAGTATAGTAATGCATTGGAATGTTATTTTAATGGTCTACTGCTATTATACATTGAGTATACTACCAGTATCCTCATAAATGTTGTTTTCTCAGCATAAAATATTTAATGAAACATGACCATTCTCCATTGATATAATGCCTCCAATGGTCAAACCAACCTCTCTCATCCTTTCTATATGATAGATGATTGTTGTGTTGTGTTGGTTTCCCTTCTAATCCACCATATGGGACAACAAACATCAATTTTATCACTCAATCCCCAACTCAACTTTTACACAAAACATAACTAATATTTAATACCTGCATCCCCAACCACCTCTATACACCATAACCACACCATCAATACCATCTATAAGTGGTTGATTGTCGAATTGCAAATGAATATATGGCCCAATCCTTCAAAAGATTGTCATCAATCAAATTATAGGGTTGAAAATTGACATTTCACACCCATCAAAAAAATTGATAATCGGGGTCTATGTGTTGAATGAACGACCACCTACCCATGAACAACCATCCAGAACCCTCTCCTATACTATATTGTTGTTGTGCAATGTTTATTTGGTGGTGGGATATCGCATAGGGTGATATATATCCCCAAAACTACTTCACCACCCCTTAAAAATTGATCGAATTTTTGATTAAAGTAGGTGTAGGGCAGCCTAATCATATGTTCTATAAGGTCTGATGGCACCAACACGCGGTCTAATACCTTGTTAATGAAGTAGGATGGTGGTTGGGGTGGAGGTAATGATGTGGAGGGAGCACTGGTGGCGAGAAGGTTGCCACATCACGTAATTCGGTCTCGAGGGTTGAGGTGCTAATCGTCGTTTATTGTGGCCTTGACGGACTCCTCCACGGCCATTGAGCTATCAGACTGAAGCTTAGGGGTCACTGCAACGTTGGGATATCATGGTGGCCAATATGTATGGCATGGGAAGGAGCAATAGCGGTGCCACTAGCGGATTAGAGGTTGTTCATCGTCATCGTGCCTCTATAGATTCACAAATACTCCCTCGGTGTAGCCTAACTCAAAATTCCGAGAATGTTACTGCACGACAAAAGTATGCCCCCGTGCCGTAACATTCCCCGAATTCTACATAGGATCTCGTGGGTCGAGCATTTGTGAATCTACATTGCGATTTATTGCATTGAGGGTCTATTGCAAATGGGCGAGGGGGAGCAACAGCAAAAAGATACCGAGCGAAGGTATCCTCCTCAGATAGCGGAAAGAATCAGTGGCGACGGACGGACGACAGTTATGCAAGACACGGATACCCTCATTTTTCACTTTAAACTTTTACTGTTGCCACCCCTATCGTCAGTGGCTCGTCCAGTGTAAATTCGCCTTGCAACTTTGAGATCATCCCAAAATACTTTCTTTTTCACTGGCAGTACTTCCTTCAATCGAAACATACCGGCTGCTCCAACTGCAACCATGATAACATTGGCAACTGTCAAGGCTAACGAAATTGTACCCATATAATGATATTCATCGTCTTCTTTTACTATTTGTTTTTCGTAGGCTTCTTCATTAAAGAGAACCTTGACTTGGAAAGTTTTCCAGCTTTCATCCTTGATGATTGACATTACCCACAACATGCCACAGTTCACTTCGAATGAGGAGAGAGATGTCGTATTGTCAGAGATGCGAAGCTTAGGATACTAATTATTCACAACAACAGTAAAAGTACTCACCAGCGGGTGGCAGCAACGAAGCACTGATAGCCACGCCTACTAAACTTGAAGTTTGATCATCTATGACTGACAACGCAACACCTAAGCCACTAAAGAATGCAATCCTGATAAAGGGTTGATGAATATAAGTTCTTGCCAATCAACTGATGACAACGAAGTAAGGTAGATAAATAGAAGAAAACTCCTCCTACTTACGCTATTCCAGCATACAAATTTGTTGGCTCCCCACGGCCTCGCATTTCAGCAGTTGGCCAGTCTTTTGCCATAACAGTCCAAGAACAACACGCCCCGATGATTAAGCCTAGCACAATGCAAAGCAAAACAGATAGTATCTCATTCTTCATGGAACGTTTGATTAGTGGTACATCTTGAATTATAAGACCATATGCCATACCAAGTACTGGGCCCATAATCGGTGATAGTAACATACTACTGATCACAGTCGTTGCACTATCAATTGCTAAGCCAATGCCAGCGACGATACTATATCATATCATCAAATCATAGTAAGAAGTACATAAGATGTGAGCAATGATGTTTACTTCTACTATTGCAATAGAAACACAAATTTACAGATATGTACTCACCTTGCAACCATGATCAAAACAGTATAATTAAAGTTCCAATCCACGCCATCGTTAATCTTATCGTGCATACGCTTAATTCGAATAATCTGTTCCATTGATACATTAGCTGTTGTTGTACTTGCTCTAAATACATTTCGTACATCTTGTGCGTTAACTTTCCGTCCCGGCGATATATCTGTAGATTGATCAGTCGTTGTACCAGTTGTATTAGCACTTTTTAAACTTTTCCTATTCGTTGATGTTGGACTATTGTTAAATGTTACAGCAGACATCATTACATTTGGTGTCGTTTGTATTGCTTTTATATTTACTTCTGTCGTATCGCCGCCAGTTTCTATATCTCCAACATCCTCAGCAGTAATCAAAGGAGAATTGTCGGTGGCGGCGATATTTGTTGGTATCAAGCCAACATCTTCTACATTCTCTTCCATATGCTCCAATGTATTGTTTCACGAGAGTGTTGCTGCTGTTGTAAGATACTTATGCAGTTTGTTGTAGATACTTCTGTAGTTTGCAAAGTATTGAGACGGGAGTCGATATAAGAGGTATAACTTTAACAGTCGGCCACAGTCCACAGAAGGGGAATAGCAGAGCGTAGTTGATTCAGGAAAGTGGTAGCTTAGTAGGGAGATGATAGCAATCATAGCAACCCCAATCAATACATAGAGCCTAAACGGATATTTTGGGTATCTTCATATTGTACATACAATACTTTTTGCAAGTCGTTCAATATCTCTTCATTCTTTGCTATACGAGCAATCTCTATTAGTGGGATGAATTAGATGGTATAATATACAATGGGCTTGTTCAAGGGCGAGGCCGAGATAGCCGCGCCGCCATCACCACAAACAGGCATGACTATTGCAGCATTTGTTCTTGCGATCGTTTCAATATGTATTGCAGTAGCAGCTCTAATCATCACTATCATCAATACTGTTCGGATAACTCGATTGAATAGACGGATGTCAAATCATGATTGTTCTAACAGTAGCACACCAGTCATCAATCCATCAACTACAACATCTTCTAGCAACAAACATAGAACAATATTTCATCCATCAACAAAACCACCATATTATGCATGCATATTTACATCTGTACAGAACAAATCAGTACCCAAAGCGCTAGATGGATATAGTACACTTGCAAATGAAATGGAGGAACTAGCCAAACAACAAAACGGATACATGGGTATCGACAGTGTTAGGGGTATTACAATATCTTATTGGGAAAGTAGTGATTCAATGAGAGAATGGAAAGAACAAGTTGATCATAGAGCGGCACAACTTTTGGGTAAGGAACGATTTTATAATGATTATCATGTTCATATTGCCAAGGTTGAGCGTGAATATGCATTGAAAAAACAGCAGTAAATATGCTCCATCATAGTGGATCGATCTACTAGATTCTATGCAGTCTTCTCATCTTCACTTGGTCTTGGACGTGTCGGGATTCCTGTCAACAGAACTCTACCAAAACATGCTCAGCTGAATCTCATCGTTCACATTTCTACTTCAATCGTTATCAAACTTGCATATGATCAAGAGCATCTTTGGACATGATCTTGCTAGATGATTAATACAACAACTATCGTCTCATAATTTCAAAGTTTACCAACAAGCATAACAACAAAACAACAAAATATATAAAGAAGTATTACACAAACAAACAAACATAGATGATGATGATTCTCCAATTACTACTAGCATTCCTCATTGCAACTTCCAGTGCAACTCAGACTACTCGATCTCGAAAGACGTGTAGGTCAGGTAAACGAGATGCCAAGAGAGCTGTACAGCGCCTATATAGAGGAGACTGCAACAATGCTTTGGATAATGCCTTCACCGAAGATGTGAACCGTATGCGAGATAGGACATTCCCTCGTTTTGCTAAAAACTGGCGGGATCGTGCATACAACGAGTGCGGAAGAGATGCAATCAGGAAGGAGCTCGACCGTATTGGTAGACGGTGCCGCAACAGTCATGAAGCTGCCAGTGACTGTAGTGAGCTTGGAGAGACTGCTGCTACTATAATTGTTGATAATTCTGGAGTATGCCCTAGGCATTTCCGCCGACAGAGAAAGCGGAACAACCTCAAGAAGTTCCGTGAAGAATGCCGTAGTGTTGCATATGGACAGTGCAAAGGATACATCGATGATGCTGTCCGTAATTGTGGTGGAGATGGTCTAAGTCTTCGTGAACAATCTCAATTACAGGATGAGTGTGAGGATAAGGTAGATAGCTTGACTGGACATGGAAGCGATCTTGACTTTATGAATGATCAGTTTCTTGAGGGATACTCAGGTGATGAATCGGCCTCAAGTGAAGACTGGGATTATGAAACTAGTGAGGAGTGGTAAAGGAAATGATATTGTTTTGGTATGAATACTGTAATGTCTTGAATATGTTTGGCAAATGATTCGTCTTTTGATTTGATAATATAGAAAACTAGATCCAATTTACACAACAAACATATTCTATTCTAGTACAAAGAGCCCTCTCTCCTCTTAAAGATAGGACACCACTAGATACTATGAATGGGCTATCTCTAGAGGACAAGCTAGCTGATCGCAAGGAGTAGACGAGAGGAGATATAGGCCAATATACCTTAAAAGGTATCCTCGTTGCTTCGCCATTGTTACATTTTTTCCTGCCCTTAGCAATTGTGACGCACGATGACGCGATTGCAATACCATAGTCTATAGCGGCAGCGGTATAGCAACCATAATACTAAGAAGTGCTATTGTCTCTCTAAAACCTCGGCGATCATATCTTCAGTTCGGTGGCGCCGAGTCGGAGTATAAATAAAAATGCCTTCATCAAACTCAAAAAGTATAAGTAACTATCGAGGTCGATATACCATCATCAATCTCTTAACAATATCAAGTATGATGTTATATACTGCTACTGCATTCCGACAGAGTGCTACCAGTGTTATGAGTGGCGGTAGTGTTATTAGTCGTCGTAGTTCTGCTGCCTCGTCTTCGGCGTTTGTATCTTCGTTGAAAAATAAACATCAACAACAACAAGGTGCATCAAAGCACAAGTATACTAGCTTTGCACCTCGCAGTATATCATTCCGTCATTCTCAAACCACATCTAAACTATTCTCAACATTAACAAAAGAAGAAACAACAACAATAAAAGATACACAATACGATCAAACAAACATATCAAATGGTCTAGCAAACACATCCTACGAACCATCAACTTTCGAAAATGAAATCTATACATGGTGGGAAACATCTGGTTGTTTTCTACCCGATTCTAAACAATCACCACAAGTTTCTAAATCTAATAATAAACAACCATATGTCTTACCAATGCCACCACCAAACGTTACAGGACGATTACACATGGGACATGCCATATTCGTTGCATTGCAAGATGTATTAGCACGATTTCATCGTATGCGTGGTAGACCTGTACTATGGACTCCCGGTACTGACCATGCTGGTATTGCTACCCAATTACAAGTTGAAAAACAACTAATGGCAGAGGGTAAGAAACGTGCCACACCAGAAGAAATTGAAGCAGCAGCCGGTAACTCTGATGAATTATCAAAATTAGTATCACGTGATGAATTTTTAAAACGAACATGGGAATATAAAGAAGAACAGGGTGGTGCCATTACATTTCAATTACGTTCCTTAGGTGCTAGTGCAGATTGGACACGTGAACGATTTACAATGGATGCAGATTTAAGTGTTGGCGTTTCGGAAGCTTTTTGTAGATTACATGATAAAGGATTAGTCTATCGTGGCACGTACATGGTGAATTGGAGTCCAGGATTAATGACTGCTGTGTCAGATTTAGAAGTGGAATATACAAATGAGGATGGTACATTATACTACTTTAAATATATGGTTGAAGATGAAGATAATGTGGGAAAGGCGAAAGAGGATGGTGAACATTTAGCAGTGGCAACGACACGTCCTGAAACTATCTTTGGTGATACTGCCGTGTGTGTTAATCCAAATGATGAACGATATACACATTTAATTGGTAAACGTGTTTTGGTACCAATGTCTGAAAATGACGACGGCAAAGCAAGGAGTATACCAATTATCAGTGATGATTATGTTGATATGGAATTTGGTACAGGTGCCCTTAAAATCACACCAGGACATGATCCCAACGATTATGATATTGGTAAAAAGCATACATTGGACATTATCAATATAATGAATAAAGACGCAACAATGAATGATAAATGTGGAATAAACTATGTCGGATTAGATCGATTCGATGCCCGGTCTAAATTATGGTCGGATATGAAACAAGTTGGATTGGTAATTAAGGAAGAAGATCATGTACAGCGTGTACCCCGTTCTCAACGTGGTGGTGAAATTATCGAACCGTTAGTTAGTAAACAATGGTTTGTTAAGACTGAGGGTATGGGTGAAAAAGCTTTGGAGGCTGTGAAGGGTGGTGATATTACTATTGTACCTAATCGATTTGAGAAAGTTTGGTATAGTTGGTTAACTGATATTCGTGATTGGTATGTTCTCTTTGTTATGTATGATGTAATGGGTTGGGCTGTTTGCTTTGTGTTGTTTCTCTCTTTGTTCTTTTAACAAGTCTGATCCATATCATCACATGTGATACATACATAGGTGTATCTCACGTCAACTATGGTGGGGACATCGTATCCCAGTTTGGTATGTCGGTACCGATGGCAATGAGAAGGATGAATACATTGTTGCACGGAATGAGGAAGAGGCACGTCTCAAGGCCACCGAGGCAGGTCATTCAGAAGACACACCCCTAATTCAAGAAGATGATGTATTAGATACATGGTTTAGTTCTGGCTTATGGCCATTCGCTACAGTTGGTTGGCCGCAGACTGAGAATGATGGTAATGACATGTCTGACTTATCACGATTCTATCCCGGCACTTGTTTAGAAACTGGGTATGATATATTATTCTTTTGGGTGGCAAGAATGGTTATGCTGGGTATTGAATTGACTGGTGTTAGTCCATTTCAGGTTATTTACTTACATGGATTAGTCCGTGCTGCTGATAATACGAAAATGTCAAAGACAAAGGGTAATGTTGTTGATCCGTTAGATACCGTGGCTGAGTATGGAGCTGATAGTTTACGATACTCGTTGGTCACGGGAGTAACGCCTGGACAAGATATTCCATTGAATATGGATAAGATTGCAGCAAACAAGGCATTTGCTAACAAGCTGTGGAATTGCTGTAAGTTTGTTACCGAGAATGCTTTGAGTGGAATTGATGACGATGAGAAGGCAAGCTTAGGTGTTACCGGACCATTGGATAAAGATGAGCTAAGCTCATTGGCACTGCCAGAACGGTATATCATATCAAAGTGTCATGAATTGGTAGAAAGTGTTACTAGTGATATTGAAAAGTATCAACTTGGTGCGGCTGGGAGTAAGATTTATGAGTTTCTATGGGATCAATATGCAGACTGGTATATTGAAATATCAAAAACTCGTTTGTATGAAGGTTTTGGTGGTGGAGGGGATGATGCCAAGACGGCACGACGTGTACTAGTTTACATCCTTGATACGAGTATGCGTCTTTTACATCCCTACATGCCATATGTGACCGAACAACTGTGGCATCACCTCCCACGTGCTCCCAAGGCTGATGATATGGCTGCACACTCATTAATGCTTGCTGACTGGCCACAGATGGATGACAGTACGCCTCTTGCAAGAGACGAGGATGCCGTTGCAACATTTGAATGCTTCCAGGCACTTACTCGTAGTATTCGCAATGCACGAGCTGAATACAATGTCGAGCAAGGAAAGAAGATTAGTGCCACGGTAGTAGCATCAGGTCACTTGAAGGAGGCCATTGAGACTGAGGTTAAGTCTTTGGTCATGTTAGCAAAGTTAGATCCAGACCAGACTGTTGTTGTAGAAGCAGGTAGTGATGAGGCCAAGGCAGCAGCCGCTGGTGATTCTGTACAGCTAGTTGTTCAAGATGGAGTTGAGGCATACCTTCCACTCTCTGGACTTGTTGATGCTGAGAAGGAGAAGCAAAGACTGGAGAAGCAGTCATCTAAACTTACCAAGGAGATTGAGAAGCTGGCTGGTAGGTTGAAATCAAAGGGATTTGTAGACAAGGCTCCGCCAGCAGTAGTAGATAAGGCAAGAGCTGAACTTGCCGAGTTGGAAGATCAAGCATCCAAGGTTGAGTCAAGTTTAGCTGCTTTGAAGTAGAATGTATAAAGTAGTAGTAGTAAAGATGTGTTATACAACACATTATCTTATACATACAATATACAACTGATCAATGGGTGTTACTTTAAGCAAACAATAGGGGCATTGTGTCATACATGAGGCAAACATTTCAACGCAATCAGCAAACATAATCATACAAGGCAAGTTCAATTTTAGCAAACAGCCCCCGTCAAATCACTACACCCAGTTGATTTCAGCCTCAGCTTCCTAATATGTGAACTCCCAAACTTTACTTCGACACTTGGAAGCTAAATTATTCTCCTCCCCTACATTGGAAATCCGCATCCCTAATGAAACCTTCACATGTATTTGTAGCAACACTAATGCAAGCGCGTTGGAACTGTTCTATGGAATCGACTCTGTACCCGTATTTATCACAGACACCGGCTTGTCGTACAATGAGACGAGCTACTTCCTTGCCAAACGTGTTACAATCTCTGCCTGCTATTGGATCAGTTAAACAATCGTTGCCAACATTATCCAGTTCTCGATCAACAGCATCTCGACCACACTGCTTGTAAATCTTGTCTTCCCAGCTATCGCCGCGAGTGCGAGCGAACTTGCGCCTAGATGCACGCTGTACATCGCTTTGGAAACTGCGATCCACGACATTCTTGCAATCACCTCGGTAAAAGCTATTAACAAGACGCTTTCCATCCTGCTTGCCATCTTCACATGTCTTGCCTTGACGGTTTCTATCCCTGTCACGTGGCCTACTCCTATCCCAAGGTCTCCTATTACGGGGCCTATCACGGCCACGGCCACGGGGTCGTCTACCACGGCCTCTCCGAGGACGCCTCTGTAGACGCCTAGTACTGGGACTAGATAATACCTGTATGAATATGAATGGTAGTATGAAAGTAAAAGCAGTAATCAGAAGGCAAAGGTATGAGAAAATTACACATGGGATACAGAGACGAGAAGACTTACCATACCAGTATCAGTATCAGGTGCACGGAGGTTTTGGGCCGCTACAGCAGAGCAACCGACTAGCAATAAGATCAATTTGAGACACTTCATTTTATGTTTTGGTTACGTTTGTTTTGGTGATAGTTGCAATTAGGATTATAAATTTATGAGCATTGCAACACTTAGTAGCAAAATCATCATGTAAGAGCACGATCTGTTTGTTCTTGATCTGATGAGAATACAAATAGATCTCAAATTCTAGTGCTGAGCTACTTAAAGTATGCTTGAGCTTGATAGAGGCATGCAAGAGCATCAAGAAGAGTCCCAGTCAGAGACGTACCCAACAAGTTACATCCTTTACACATGACAGGAATCCCAACACGTCCAAGACTAAGGTTGAGATGAGAACACTAACACAGAAAGAAACTCGGCCACTAGAGTTAGAACACAACATATGTCGTATGGCCTTCTTCAATGATTATGTTTTACACTGTACATATGTTTTACACTATCTGTCCGCCGTCATCTTCTCTCAGTTCCATTCAAGAATTTCTGAAGAGTTCATGTTGAAGAACCAATAGTTCTCGAATCTCATGCAACTGTTGAAGCATATGACGTTGCTTTTGAGTAAGAATGGTTGACAATATGAAAACATCATTATCGTTGTTAACATTAGGAGATACTTGTCGGGGGCTGACAAGCCATGAGCGGTCATAGATAGACGTAGGATTGATGATGACCTTATCACTGGCGTTGGAAGAGGGTGATTCGATATCATTTGTGAGCACGTCTTTCACAGCATTCTTCTGCTCTACTTCATTGAACTGGAAACTACAAGCTCGCTTCTTTAGAGGGCCACTTGTCGTCTTGCAATTCTTTGCCAATAGAGTAGTAGTACTCTTTTGACCAGTGGTACCAAGAATGAGCATTGCCTCAGCGGCCTCATGATCAGTAACCTCATGACTGCTGGAAGATAGATGCCCAACATGGGGAT
>Ga0075437_11754_pt1 | contig 11592 bp, 8 predicted proteins | sample MintriMetagenome_FD_74266 | JGI IMG/M metagenome (GOLD analysis project Ga0075437, IMG submission 74266) | Marine eukaryotic communities from Monterey Bay, USA to study complex ecological interactions - Minidiscus trioculatus and... | ecosystem: Environmental > Aquatic > Marine > Unclassified...
AGGGAGTGAAGTTAATATTACCACCGGATGTCATATTAGCTGATAAGTTTGCAGAAGATGCCAATACGGCTATTGCAAAATCGAATGAGATTAGTGGTGATTGGATGGGATTAGATGTTGGTCCTGAGACTCTTGATTTGTTCAAGAAGGAACTAAGTCAGTGTAATACCATCGTGTTTAATGGACCAATGGGTGTATTTGAGATGAAGCCATTTGCTACCGGTACGATTACAGTTGCTGAATTAATGGCCGAGGCTACTGATAGAGGAGCAACGACTATTGTTGGTGGTGGGGATAGTGTAGCGGCGGTCAATCAGGCAGGGTTGGGAGATCGTGTTAGTCATATTAGTACCGGTGGTGGAGCATCATTGGAATTGTTAGAGGGGAAGGAATTGCCAGGTGTTGCTGCCTTGTCTGAGGCATGAGGGTTGGCAATACTATAGAAGTTTTGATTTGCAAATCAGAAGTCAGGGAAGAAAGTTGTAGTTAACCATAGCTCTACTTTGCTATCTGTAAACAAACATTATATGTTCTTAGACTCTTCTATTCTAAGTAAGACGGATAACTATTTGTGCACATCATATGATCATTTTGAGAATAATATCTGCCTTCCAATGGCTAGATGATTCTATTCACTTCTTCTTCACACATAACAATTCTCTGCTCAAACTACTTGCCACAGTCTTCACAACTCATCCCTTTGTTCTCACAATCAATGCAGTAAGCCATTCCACATCCACCCTCACTGTTTACACAAAAGAAGTAATGCATGGTTGAGCCAAACAATGGTCATATTTGAAATTACAAAGAGCAAAACTTACCATTGATTGACACCTTCACAGTCTACACACGAGGCGAATGCACAGGTCTCACAATGAATTATCCAGGAACAGCTATAACAGTACATCCTTTCACAGTATTCACAAGTATTAACCTCCCATTCTCCCATACAGTCTTTGCAAAGACTCTTTGCACATCCAGAACAAGTACATTGATTGGTACCCCAGCTATCAAATAGCGTTTCTTGGTCGACTACAATATCTCGATTGGGTTGACAACCGTAGCACTTAATGTTACGCTCCTTCAATACCCTATCGAACTTTCTAGAGAAACTATTAATAACAGCACTACCCCACTTATTGGGAAGATGTACCAGCAGTAACAAACTCCCCTCAGTGCTTACCATACGGTCTAGCATAGGCATGACTACCTCCGCAGATATGATATGTTTAGTACTGACCGTAGGCTTTTCATGATTACCAACTAAACTTAAATCAAGAGTTTCCAATACTGTTGATCCTACAAGAGGCTGTAACCCCACACCGGTAACACCATAACAATGAGTCAGTCTCAAAGTCTTGACATGATTTACAGCATCTGTGCATTGCAATAACCATTGAACATCATTATCTGTAACCTCACGTTCCAAATACTCTGCAATATCCTTGAAATCTAGCACCTGCCAAAGCCTACTGCTCTGTTTCATAATTGCCATTGTGGTTTTAGATGGTTGAAAAGACATTATATTCTGATGTGAATGCGTCATCGCCTGAGCAAATGATAAGCAAGAGAATTGCAATTCCTTCAACAGACTCCTGCTCTTCTCAGTTGACGAATAAAGGTATGATGCCACAATTTCTAATAAACCATCCGGTAATTTATCTAATATACCACAATTCATTGATGTTTCGTCTGATGCCTTCTTCTTCTTGCTTCTGTCTTTGGCCATAGTAGAGTCAGCTGCTCGTTTCTTCCCATCAACATTTATACCCCCCGATACAGTCACAGGACGCCTCCATCCCTCACTTCTTGCTGTCCTAACAGCATCAACTAATGATTCCTTATCCAAATATGATTCTGTTGATATATTGTACGAATGTAATTCTAATTTGAGCTGTTTGATACTCAAAGATGATACATCATTACTTTCATTTTCTAAATGACGAATGTTGGCAGTTTTTACTGAAATAACTTTATTAGCATCAATGATAAATACATTCTGACGAAGTGATGTTGTATCAATATCAGATTTAACAATACCAGGTAGACCATTGTACTTGGCACCAGCTATGAGATTCTGTAGAATGATATTGCTGCTGATTGGAAATGATGTTGTCATTTTTCTTTTGAGTTGTGTGTGTTCGCGCGGTTTGCTGTCCTCTCTTGCTCAGCAGACACACCAGCATTAAATTGGTAATATGATGATAATACTGATTGATACTATACTGATAAGTAGAGAGAGGAGAGGAGCTGCTTCTCCGCCTTCCTTCGGCCGCTATTATTTGCCAACAAATAATTATTAAGAAAATTTTCATTTTTATGAAAACTCTGTATAGGATACCACAAATGATTTCAATCAATATGTAGGCAGCTCTAGCAGCTTACCATAAGCGCAGCTGATAAAAGAAGCGACCACTCTACACTGGTGGCCGATATAGAACTATTAATATTAGCTTTTTACTCTTTTTTTATCGGTGTAGTTTTCTTCAGTGGCGAGGACAATATAACATACTCATATTAAAATTTTGACACAAGGTGCACCTTCTATTTTCTGTACCAGCCATATCATAGAGAAGAACATGAGTATTAAAGTAGATGTCGGTACTCCTCCAGATGGGTTTGAAGGGTGGACATCTGTTGTGGTTCGATTTCATGGGTTTGCTACTCTGCCTACAACGAGAGACGAAAGCAACTATATTACATCATCTGAATTTTCATGCTTTGGTCATCAGTGGGTAGTGGATCTCTATCCTGGCGGCCATACAATGTCAGAAGAAGGGTATGTTAGCGTAAGTCTTAGAAACAGATCAAATACAAGTATTAAAATCAATTACTGTTTCGGTGCTATGGATGCCAATTGCAGAGAAGTTGTACATAGGCCGTGTCCAAAAGTACAAGAGTTTGCTGCTCCTGGTTCGGGGCGTAGTAGTGGTCGGTGCACAGCACACTTTGCCAAACGTTCAAAACTTATGAGTGCATTAGTAGACGGATCATTGGTTATTGAGTTTCGTATGAAACCTACATCAACCGATAAATCAATTCCCCAGTTCATACCAACAAATCCAATCAATAAAAATGTACTGAAATTGTTCATGAATGAAGAATCTGCTGATGTAGTATTCGAGGTGGGAGGGGAACAAGCTACGGGTACCACCAGCCGTAAAAAGTCTAAGACCATAACAAACTTTCATGCCCACAGGATCATCTTACAAAACTGTGCTCCAACCCTTTATGAAATGTGTAGGGTATCAGGTGAAGGAGGAATTACTACCGTATCGATTACGGATGTGTCAACTGGTATTTTCAAGCACATGATGTACTATGCATATGGGGGTAAACTATCTGACGAGGAATTAGAATCCAATCCAAAGGGTATAATTGATGCTTGTGATAAGTATGGGGTAGTGAATCTAAAGCTCGAGGCTGAGGCTTCGTATGTCAAATCAACCACGTTTTCTATTGATAACATGATGGATAACTTACTTTACGCTGACTCCAAGAACCTTGCTCTACTCAAGGAGGCAGTTATGGACTTTATTGTGGCAAACAAGGATGATATCATTGGCAAGGTATCATTCAACGACTTCCCTGGTCACCTTGCTGCTGACTTGTTAACTGCCATGTCAAGAGGTGAGCAGAATGAAAGCAATGGGGACAAGATCAATTACAACAAAATGAGAGTTGGAACTTTAAGAAAGATGTTGGATGATGAGGGATTGGATGTGGATGGTTCCAGAGAGGCTATGATTGCTCTTCTAAAGGAACAGACTTCTTGACTGATGTGAACAAGGAGGATGTGTAGATTGGATATGTCAGCACAAGATATTTATCAGGGTAGGTAGAAAGTGAAGTTAACCATAAACAAGCATTATATGTTCTTAGACTCTTCTAATAGGATATACGACGGGTAAAACTAGTCCGCCCCACGACATAGCAAGGATACAATAGGATATCTTCCACATGTGTCTTGACCATAGCACGGCCTTACTTGTTATCATTGACACATTCTGCACCAGAGAATAATGGAATGATCTTTGTACTCTTAATCATATGCTTCCTAGGTGGTGCCATAGTAGTGAATCGTCGTTTCTTGTTTGGGTTGGGTATGTTTGGGTTGGGCGTTTCCTTTAAAATAATCACAATGGATCCTTCGTATTCCAAGGTACACCCATATTCATCTTCTTTTGCATCAAATTTCCACTTCCAGTTGTACAACCCAACTTTACCAATCGACTTGACAATTTTATCTGAGTGGATATCAGCATCGACATAGTCTGCTATGTGTTCTTGTACTATTTCCTCTTGCACTAGCTTGTCTGCTTTGTTGTTGACTTCCTTCAAGTCTGTCAAATTGTACCCAATAACCATTTCACCACATAAATCATATCCCATCTCATCGTCAAAGTGTTCTTCTGCCCCCTCTCTTTCACAGGGTCGGCAATCAGTATAACAATCACTTCCATATTCTAAAATACGTCGATTCATTTTGTATTGTATTACATGGCTGTTTAAAAACTTGTTCATTCTTTCATATTGAACATAAACATTCCCCGTGCATTCAAATTCAATACTATCTGGACCTAAATCACAATCTCGGCATTCTGATGCATTAAACTTCCACGTCCACTTGCTGTACCCCTCGTCTGTTTCTGACCCTAGTATTGTAAGTATCTTTGTAGATGTTGATTCTGTCACAATCTCAATATCAGGTAGACTAACGGAATGAAACGCTTGTTTAATGATCTTTTTAAACTCTTCTTCTGCCTTTTCCTCGATGTTATCTTCTTCTATCTTATCTCCCATTCCTAATACGGTTTGACCCTTTAGAACTAGCTCAGAATCATTCTTTTCATTTTCTTGTGTATAATCCTCAGTATAGTATTCTTTGTTTGATGGGTACTTGATTATTTGTCTAGTAATGTCATACTTTAGATGATACACATCTACTGTGCTTGCCATGTTTACTGAGTTTATCTGAACGAGGTAGATGATATATTAGATGAGATTAGATGTCATTGGTTTAGGTGCATGCACCGACTTATCAATCATCATCATCATCATAAATCTCATGCGCCGCGCTCATTACATACCTACCACTTACCACACTTTTTAGCCCCGTCTTATATATTCTATCTATCCACTGTCGAACCCTACTACTCCTAAGGTTGCCAGTTTATTGCAATAGGTACAAGTGCCGCAGCCGCAATAGTAGCAAATAAATAGCAGTGTCAATTATGTTTTCATGTAATGAAAAACTCTGTAAAAGATACCATAAAAGATACCGAGTTGCAAATAACAATAAGTTGTTGATTGTTGGTGGCGACGCCGTGTATTACTATCACCTCGAAACATTGCATGCTGGCCGCTAATATACCCCTAGAGTACTGGAGGAATTCTTATTATCACTACATATGCTCGCTGGAATCGAATGAAAAATAACAAGATCCTAAATAAACAAAAGCTAGTTAAAGTGAAAGTGCACCACCCTTTTGAGTACAAATAGTATTATCCGATGGTATAGACCAAATACAGGATGATCCGTATAATATCCATGATATGTATCATATTAAGTTATATATACATCTACAATATTCATCTCGAACAATTATTGATTGGACAGAGACCGGAGACAATACAAGTACATGATCAACAACTTGATGATGCACCATCCTCTTATCAATTCACAACAGCCAACAACAATACAAAACTTGCAACAAATTATGAAATAGTAACAACGAACTATGGATGGAAATCATCAAATCCATTAGATTATTCACAACGTAAAATAACCCAAGAATTCTTTAATGCAGTAACATCCCATCAAAAGTACAATGCATCAGCCAATTGGGATGAATTAGAAACCAATCCAAATCCTAATCGACGATTAATAATCTTTCTAGATATAGATACATGTATTGAAAATAATTATCCAGAATATGGTAAATCATTCTTATCAAATATGGCAGTGAATGTTACTAATGAAGATTGGTATACTATACTTGAAAAGTCATGTAGTTACATCCAAAAAGCTGCCAATTCTCCGGCATTATTAGCCAATCCAAATTCAAGATTGGTATTATTAGATTGTGGTAACGGTCCTTGGTACAGAATATATGACGTATGCGGTGATAAGAATGTTAAAGATTATCGTACAAAGGTTACAGATAATTTAAGTAATCAGGTCATTATTGCCAATTATGGTATAACACAAGATGCGGCACGGCCAATAGACATTGGTTTACCACCTCCAGCCATTAAATCAATTGAACTTAGTCCATATGAAAGACATTATATTCAAACATGCAAGTCCAATAGACGATATTATCTATTCTCATTCCAAGGCCGGGGTGGTTTCCGACGTGATCGATTAAAGTTATTAGATAATGGACAAGATGTATATGTAAAGATACGAGAAAGTCAAACATATTGGGGTAAAATATCAAATGAGGATGTATGGAATTATGGAGAGGTTATGCGGAACTCGTTGTTTGCTGGCAAGTAGTGTATTGTTGTGTGGTGTGTTTATTATCTTGTAAATACATTCGTATACTTACTCTCTTTGCCTCTTCTGCCATATATAGCTGCCCCAAGGGGTGATTGTCTATACTCCTACCGATTTGCAGAGATTATGTCAGCAGGCGTAATACCAGTGGTCTACGCGGACAATTGGCTACCGCCTTTCTCATCACCATCAGACCCCACTAGAGTCATAGATTGGTCTAAATGTGGATTGTTCATACCTGAATATAAATTGAGACATACTGTCGACATGCTTCGGGAGATAAACGATGAGGTAATATGTGAAATGCAGAAGTGTGCATTGGCATTTTGGGATGAGTTTGCTTCCTCTAGAGAGGGATGGTTACGAGGTATATTACGTTGGATAAATAAAGATCCTGAGATTATAAGAAACGAATTGAGCTAATTTTGGGTATCTTTTGGCAAAGAAGTATTGGTAGTAACATCATCGGATATTAGATTTCTATTGAGTGAATTGCTGTCAAGTGGGAAAGGGGGTCGAAAGATGAGGTAGGATAGAGGCTTCTAAATAGTCAGAGAGCCACACCCAAGTTATCCTTAGGATACCATGCGCCAAAAGAAAAAATGTCTATTGTTTTCGTTCCGGGCAGTGGAGTGGCTCGTTCCAAATTTGGCAGAGGATTAGGCACAGATGTGGCATTATTATATCCGATGATGGCAATTAGACAATACCATAATGTTGCCTGAGCAGAGTATTATTACCTATTGGCAATAGTACAGTTAGCTCATCACATTATCATCATTATTCAATTCAGAGGAACTAATTGCAACTCTCCACTTTGTCAATCATATCTATTAATAAGATATGGTGGTGTTAGTCAATGTCAATATCATAACGCTACTTATCCTCACTATCGTGATTATCACTAGTGCTGCCATTGGAAGTGCTAACCTCCGTAGATCAAGTACAACAGAGGAAGATGAGCTGCCTTACTATACTACTGTCACATTAAATGATAATGATACTAATAATACCAACAACAATCATCACTCTTCTCCGATAATCAGAAAGATAAATAATAAGATACGGAGTCTACACGTCAGTGCAAATCACAGAAGATTACAGAACAGATATGATGGCAACTGCGAGGACAATGGACAATTCAAACTAAAGTTTAGAGTATCAGTGGGTAGTGACCTTGGTGCTGACGAGACATTAGAACAGTTGAATGCCTTCTACAAGGAGTATGTTTCAGAATTCAATCCTGATGATTACAATAATGTTGAGATGATTTACTATTCGAGTTTACAACCAACAGAAGAAGAAGTTGGAAGGCATAGAGAAGAAGAAGTTGGGAAGTTCATTCTATGGATCGATGGAGATTGCAGTGGTAATGTAGATCCAGATGCCTTCCTTTCTAGTGTACATGAGTTCTTTACTGCAGACAACAATCTCAGAAGTACGCTCGGAGAGGTATCAGTGATGAATTGCAAGAGATTTAGAAATAGTTACAAATGCAGTTCTCCTAGCATTCCGTGGGAATCTGATGACACAACAACATCTACACCAGTTACGACGAGTACATCATCATCTACTATGGCCTCAACAAGTACATCTTCTACCACGGTGGAACCTATTACGACATCATCTACACAAGTACAGGCAGCCACATCTACACAGCCTCCTCCTATAACTACAACATCCTCATCTACATTAAACAGCATCACTCAGGCTGGGTCTGTCCAGGCGGCCACACCAATTCTCTCTCCAGTGACTAATCAACCAACTGAGAATCCTAGTCAATCACCAATCACAACTGAACCAACAAAGAATCCTAGTCAATCACCAATCACAACTGAACCAACAAAGAATCCTAGTCAATCACCAATCACAACTGAACCAACAGAACCAGTCCTTGACTGTCCAGGAACACTTGATAAGTCGAAAACGATTGACTCGAGTACTACTCTTTACTATGCTGTCGTGCCATCTTCTAACGGATTCAATAATGGGATAATGTGTGGTAGACTAGAGGTAGCGAATCATGATGGTTGGATTAGTTTAGGCTTCTCCACATCAGGTACAATGAAGGATAGTCAGGCTGTCGTCGGTATACCTGACACTGACAAGGTAGAGAAGTATGACTTGGCCATTAGTCAAGCGTATCCGATGAATGAGGACAAACAGACCTTACGAGACACATCCATTTCAAGTGGCGTTTTGACCTTCACAAAGCTACTTAAAGAGGCTGGAGAGATATCAATCAAAGAAGAGGGTGATAATACCTTCCTGTTTGCCAAGGGTGGTGCCACATTTGGATATCACTCGGGTCGGAGTGTCTTCACTCTTGATTTAAGTAGCACTTCAATATCAAGTGAACCTCCAACGACTAGTACACCGACTTACGCACCAACGGTCCCAACGTCTTACTCACCCACTTACTCACCCACTCAGTCCTTTCCAACGTGGAGTCCTACACAAATGCCAGTCGTTGGTAACACCTAACTAGGTCGGAGCTTTCAATTTGGGATCTTGAGCGAGATGTACATACTTTGAATATAAGTTCAGCTCTTTTAGCCATATAGCTATGACCTCAAAACTTCTATACCAGTTACTATTTCTCTAATACTTCAGACACATAATGTACATATAGACCCCAATAAGATACATTCAAGCATTATTCTCCTTGAGTAAAGCAATCATTGATTCCCTTGACCCATCAACATCCAATCCCTTCTCATCAAGCATCTTTCTCAACTTCCCTACCCTCATTTTATTATACTTGACACTTTCATCTTCTTCTATAGCTCCTCCGGTATCTTGCTCCCCTCTTGCGGTGGCAGCTAATAGGTCGGTCATCATGTCACTCGGGACGTTACTAAATGATACCTTTCCCATAATACTGTGTTTATTTGCAACGATGTAATCCATAACTGTCTCCTTGAGTAGAGCAAGGTTTTTGGAGTCGGCGTATAGAAGGTTGTCTATCATATTATCCATCGTAATTTCATTTGATTTGATATACATTGCCTCGGCCTCAAGCTTTAAATGCACTACTCCGTACTTGTCACAAGCGTTAATGATATCTTTTGCATTGTTTCTAAGTTCATCTTCTGATAATTTACCCCCGTATGTATAATAAATCATATGCTTGAATACCTTTGGGGTAACGTCTGTAATTGATACGGTAGTAATACCGCTCTCATCCGATTTGCATAGTTCAGCCAACATTGTTGATATGTCTTGTAGTATGAAGCGGTGGGCATAATATGTTGTAGTACTTTTTGACTTCTTGTTGGTATGTTCATCATTTTGACAACTTCTATTATCAACTTCAAAGACTACATTAGCTGTTTCCTCATCCATAAACTTTTGTAAAACATTTTTATTGATTGGATTTGTTGGTATGAACTGAGTAATTGATTTGTCTGTAGACATACACTTCATTCGAACTTCAATAAACAATGAACTATCTACTAATACATTCATAATTGTTGATCTCTGGGCAAAGTTTGAGGTGCACCAGGCATTCTTGTAGGCATCACCATCCTCTGAATCATATGCACCAAACTCCTTTGTTTTCGATTTGCTGGACGCCACCTCTTCGCCATCTGCATTTCTAACACTGTAACCATATTGGATTTTAATATTTGAATTTGATTTGTTGGCAAGACCTACACCAACATGCCCTTCATGTGAATTCGATGTACCACCTGGGAAAATGTCCAACCTCCACTGATGCCCGAAACATGAAAATTCAGGTGATGCAACTCTATTTTCATCGTCTTTTGTTGTTGATAGATTAGCAAATCCATGGAAATTAACTTCAGTGTTTGTCCACCCTCTTAAATTCTTCACCGGAATACCGATATCAACTCTACTTGTGCTCATATTATCCTCTGTCTTAGAGTACTGTGAGTATAAAGAAGGTTCACCTACCTTATGTATGTACAATATTTTTTTGTCTCGATCGCTTGCAACTTTATCTCTATATCACGGCGACCGGATACTATGAAACTAATATGTTCGATTGGTAGCATATCCTATATTGTTGCTCGAGGTGGAGAACTGAAGCGCAGTCTATGATGTATTAGTACCTCTCGCGTTTACTATCTCCTCTTAATTATTGAGTTATCATATGGTGGAATTTTTTCGTGAAAGTTTCATGATGAAGTTTCACCATGAGAGTAGAGATTTATAAGGGTTGCTATTAGTCTATGTAAGTTGCAATCGATACAACATATTGCTCTTTACTATTATTCCTCAAGATCGTCACATATGTCTTATTAGCTGTGTTGTTGAAGCAGTGAATGTATTGCACCGCCGAAATCATACACAAACAGCAATCGAGATTACAATACTTCAATACTCTGATCTCGCTCTGGAACATACCGATATTGAGCTTAATCAGGTTCTTAGTAGACATAGTAGGCAGTAGGAGAAGTTAGAGATAATTGACACCTTTTCACATTCCAACACAATCACCACAATAGACAATAATACAACAATATCTAAGGGACGGTATGATGAGGAGCATGATGAATGTAATAGACGTCGGTACCCCACCTGATGGTTTAAAATGTGAAGGTTGGTCTACTAATGAAGTTCGATTTCATGGATTTGCTAATCTATCAACAACGGGAGACGAGGGAGACGATTATGTGCCATCTCCTGAATTTTCATGTTTAGGGCATCAGTGGGTAGTGAGAGTTGATCCTGTTGGTACATAGAATCAGATAAGTGTGTCTTCGTAACGCTTATCAATATGTCAGATTCAAGTATAAAAATTAGGTGCGGTTTCAGTGTTAGAAATGCAAAAGGTAAAGAGATGGCACATGATGAAGAAACATTTGAGATTGCTGCTTATGGTGAGGAAGATGATGTCGATTCAGAAGAAGAGCATACTGCCCGGTACTGCTTAAACTTCGGCAGACGATCAACAATTATGGAATCATTAGTAGATGGATCGTTAATTATTGAAGTTCGAATGAAGGATATGTCTACAGACAAATCGATTACTCAGTTCATACCAACAAATCCCCTTTGCAAAAATGTCATTAATAAGTTTATGGATGAGGAATCTGCGGATATAGTATTTGAGGTTAATAATG
>Ga0075437_12781_pt1 | contig 11572 bp, 6 predicted proteins | sample MintriMetagenome_FD_74266 | JGI IMG/M metagenome (GOLD analysis project Ga0075437, IMG submission 74266) | Marine eukaryotic communities from Monterey Bay, USA to study complex ecological interactions - Minidiscus trioculatus and... | ecosystem: Environmental > Aquatic > Marine > Unclassified...
ACTCACACTTGCCATTAGCGGAGGCATATCCACATAAGCACTTTACGAATGCGTTACATTTGGACTTCTTCGAAAGACCGTGTATTAAAAGTGGCAAGAGAAGTCTTTTACTGAGAGTAGAGAGTAAAAGTGAGAGAGATCGATGGGTATCACTGCTCACATCTGCTGCATGTATGACAATGCATGACCTGTATGATGTGGATGAAAGTGAGGGTGCTCCAGCTTTCGGACACGGACGATATGCAGTAGTACGACCTGCTAAACGAAGAAATCGACGACGGACCATGTCCTTCTCAACACATCAAGCAGCATCCAACTCTCAGGGAAATTTGTTGGGTGTCTCTTCCTACGAGAGCTTGGGTGGTCAACCATCCAACCCTGATTTAGAAGGAGGAGTTTCTACGGAGTATGACTGTGCGCTCAAGATTATCGACAAGAAGGAATTCTGGTCGCGTGTGAAGAAAGGCCGGGAACGAGCCGATACACTTGTCCGTGAAGCTGCTGTCCAAACTACACTCACTGTGCAGGGAGCTGATGCACCATCATTCCTTCGGCTGCGCAACCTTTTCGAAACTGGTGAGAAACTGGTTTTAGAGTTGGAGTTGCTCAAGGGAACTGATCTATTTCAACATGTATCATCTCGTGGAGTTCTCGACGAGGTGGAGGCTGCACATATCATGAGAGACTTGCTCAATTGTTTAAATGTGCTCGATCAAGTTGGTGTAGCCCATCGTGATATCAAACCTGCCAATCTCTTAATGTGTCAGAATGATAACAACGATGGTGGTGCAAGAATCAAGCTGGCCGATTATGGAATGGCATCGTTCGTCGGAGTAGATAATCTTGTTAGAGGACGATGTGGTACTCCCGGATTTGTAGCCCCAGAAATCTTACTCATGGGCGTCAATGGAGGATATGGAAACAGAGTAGACATGTTCTCAGCTGGGGTCACATTATATGTAATGCTTGCCGGATACGAACCATTCTATGGCGAGTCAGATGCAGAACTTATCGATGCCAATAGAGAAGCTAAGGTTGACTTTCCCAATTCCGACTGGCACAATGTATCACTTGAAGGGCGAGATCTGGTTGAAAGATTGTTAGTAGTTGACCCAACAAAGAGACTATCACCAAGCGAGGCTCTTAGACACCCGTGGTTAACAAGGAGGATTTCTGCTTTGAACAGACACGAGAGTGATAGCCACGACGAGTTTTGCAGTATATTTTAATAGATTGTAACTTAAAGCAAACTATTATGTATTACCATTCTTGGTTGGAGAAGAAGTATCCACTGCAGTAGACAATACATTAATCTGCTGTGAGGCTCTCTTGACAGTCTTTGTTCGTTGGTCTGCTGCGTTGTTCTCGTGGAACCAGTAATACTTCTCAATCTCAAGACGGATGTGTGGGCCTATGTGTGGTATACAGCTCCTAACAAGTGCAGCAATTATGATGACACAGTGTTCAATAACCAAGACAACAAGTAGAATTCGATATGCTGCGTCCCTGTTTGGCATAGATTGACCACGTTCATCAGTATGATAGTAATCTGGTAGCCACTGTCTCAATTGAGACGAAGTAAAAGCAAAGAGATAAAGATTCGACACAGCACTAAGCCAAGTTATTGCCACCAATGAATACTTCCACATGCCAATCCCCTGTACACGTATAGGACTCTTGCGCTGGCATAAATTGGTTAGTTTCCAACAATCTGTTCTCATCTCAATCATATTGGCAAATATCGCGATGAATGCCGCCAGTGGGTAGGCACTTGCAAACAATGTAACATATCCAAACTGTATAATCATCTCAATCCAATCGTCAAAGGGCTGATACTCTTCTAGCTCGGCCTCCGAGCTTAGGTATCCATTCCCTGACGTGTTGATGATATCATCATCCTTCTTTCTTATACCTACTATGTCATCTTTCTTTGTCACTTTCTTCATTGCCCAAGGTAGAATGCATTCCGTGAACACTCGACGAAGTGTGTCTTAAAGAAGTAGTATCAATTTCTTTTATGTGAGTGGGTGCATATAAACAAACTGATATGTATAATTCGATTGACTCACCAGTATTGAATGCCCCCACTAATTCAAGTCGTAGTAGCAGTGCATCTCTTTCATAGAAGGCAAGATAAAACAATATAATGTAAGCATCGAATGCTTCAAACAGCAGACGCTTTAGAACTAAACTGTTTTGGTGACCTGCTACCGTCTCATGATTCTCCCACTCTGTGAGTTTTCTTGCCAGCTTAGAGTACTGCTGATTTATGATATTCACTACGATCGCTCTTAATATGACGGGAAGGAAACATTTCCATATACAGTTGGCATCGAAGATTGCTCCTTCGTCGGCCATCTTTGCAAAATAGGGCAAGTACAATGGGTGTTTCGTATATCCCCATATGTCTTCCCAGTGTTTATTATCGGCACTGGTTACATATCCTTGAACATTCAAACTGATAATCATGACAATAGAGACCCCGACCAAGAGTATAAGAGTGATAATACCACTCAATATACATTTAGCAATCCGTTTTGACTTCGGATAGTATCTCTCCTTCAGCCCGGTGACGGGACTTCTTCTCATTTTCCCTCTGAAGCCATTTCTCTTGCCGATTACACTCTCTCCTGCAATTGTCCCCCAACGATATGACAGTTCATATTCTCGTCTTTCCCAATATCGTGTACATAACACCGCCCAACAAAACACAAACAGACCCACGAAGGGCGTAAGGTCACATGTGTCAATCGTATCCCCTCGTATAGTCCTCAAAACATAAACAATCAAACCAACTAAACCAGGAACTACAAACCATTTTGTCATAAAGTCCATCCATGCCCAGTAGAATGCTACTAGTTCACCGTAATAATCACGCATTGCTTGTAGCGGTGGAGGTTTGGATAAAGAGTATGTATCCTTCAATATCTTCTTGGCAATATGAGGGATATGCAGCGGCGATAATATGTCAATGTACTCCTCTTGATTGAGTACTTGAATCAAGGTAGTAGTCTTCTCTTCAAACTCATCTTTAGATCGACTAGATTTTCGGTATGAGTGATAAGCTTCGTAGGCCGCACTCATCCTTGAATTTCTTGCCAACTTATCATAAGACTTGATACCGGCATTTGTTTTAGCTTCACAGTCTAGAGATTTGGGACATGGTATTGCATTAATCATACTCTCAACAAGTAAAGCTCGTTCTGCTGATGTAAATAATCCTATATCATCATAATCTCCATAGTTTTCTGATCCTAAAGTAACAAAGTCCTGGAAGATGCGCGTTTCACAGTTTGTGACGATGAAAGAGATATGATTGTAACTTCTGTTAGCATCATATGGTTTTCAAAGGCAATCATAAAGGCAACCTGAGCACATATGAAGTAGCCGGATAACGAGACTCTATATTGAACACACGAATGCACATGATGAAACAACACTAACGCGGACTTTCCTGTCGTTCATAACTTATAAAATCAGCCCTTGCTGCACTCGTAAACCTTTCCATAATAGTCGGTATATGCTTATGTCTCGTCCGACAAGGTTTTACTAATCTGATAATTTCTGCCTCATGTTCTAAAAGTTTTTGTGTAGTTGTTAATCCAATAATAAAGGCTGAACTATCTTTTGATAAATTATTATTACTATTACCAGATACACTGCATTCGCCTTCAGATTCAATAATGATTATTCCGCCCTGAGTTAGTGCATCAATGACGGTTTGAATTATGTCAGAAGTTGCATTAGATGTAAATCTCATGAGTAGTATTGGCGTCTTCTCCACTTCTGGTAGTGGTGATATCGATTTATGTTGCTCAAGACCATTCTTCGTTTTTGATAGATAGTTGGATAGATTCATGTTTCTTTAAGAGCCCTGCTGTTGCAAATAGATAAAAACTTGCAAATTAGTACTAACTCTCTCTCACTTTAGTATGTTCATATCATTACATGAATATCAATACAAAGTACGATATCCCATTGCATGCATGAGCTGCATGCAATTAAGATTTGGAGCGGTATCCTACCTTAATCTTCCACTTCATCAGTGTAAGGCTGTGGTTACTATCACATATGATAGATAATATAACAGAGACATAGGTATATCAGCACTATATTATCATCTTAGCTTCGTGGACATAAAGTATGGAATTAATAATTCATTTTTCATTAGTGCTGGCCCTGGTATCTTTTTGTTTTGTTGGAGCGGCTGCTAACGATAGTAGGAGGAGATGCAAGAGGTCAATCATCTTGATCTATTAGGTGCGGACTCTCTTAGTATTAGTTATAGGAATGGCAATCAGTTAATTGTCTGTTATAGCTGTAATGTATGATATCAAATTTATATCATGGTAACAATAGCAAATAATAATCGTCGAAATTTTAGAGTATTGGATAGAGGAGTACCATGGGCATTAATATTATTTTGCATACTGGCCACAGCAGTGAGGTATTATTCTATGCGTATTGAAGTACCCAGTCTAGTTGGAGATGAGCCATATCGTCGTAAGAAGCCCTCATCATATTATGATGAACAACGACAAGTTGTTATTGGTAATAATGTATCTTCGATTAAAGCTTCTTATGGTTCTGCAACAATATATCAGCGGGGTAATAATATATCTGTGCCAATACCAAGAAAGGAAGATGTTGAGTATAAAGTTGCAAATGTCACTGATACATCAAGTGATAGACTCACCAAGTCAAATGCTTCACCTGCATCATCTAACAAACATTCTTCAGTTACACATAATGAGGATGAATCCTCAAATGATAGACTCACTAAGTCAAATGCTGCATCTAAGAAGCACTCTTCAGCTACACATAATGACAATGATGATGATGATGATGAAACATCTGATGATACAACGACATATTTACCAACCAGCTCTCCGACAACATATGCACCAACAACAGAGGGATATGAACCTGAAATAGAACTATACATATCATCCAATGCTTCCTCTTTAGGAGAAGTGGCCAAAGAATACATAAGCGTGACTTTAGATTGGTGGTCTAATAAAGTAGATGCTTGGGGCAATTCGTCTGTTATCAATGCAAACCTTAATCATCCAAATCTATTAGTATTAGCAAAGGGATTATCTCCGTACTTTTTGAGGATAGGCGGAAGTCAAGCCGATGAGATAATTTATAATGTACCTCATCACAGTAATTCAAGTATAACGGATAATCTCGATGCAGAATGCAAAAAGCATCCTCAAAAATGTCTGACAATAGAACGATGGAATGAAGTATTAGCTTTCGCTAATAAAACTGGAGCTCGGATATTGTTTGATATTGCCTATGTTAGACACACAAGAGACAGTGATAATAAGAATGATCAAAGAGATTGGGATTCATCAAATGCTAGACAGCTATTGGAATACACTGCCAAATCACCTTATGCAAATGTCTTATATGGATTAGAATTAGGCAATGAACTTAGACATAAGGGAAAGACTAAAAATATTACTAGAATAGCACTTGCATACAAGGAACTTGGCCAGATAGTCAATGAGGTATGGAGTACAGAAGAAAGTAAACAACACAATAAACCACTTATAGTTGGACCGGCTAGTACAGGAGTCGATGAAACAACAAAACTCATTGAAGCCATTGGATCATACATACAAATTGCATCCTACCACAAATACCACGGCTCAGGTAAAAATCCTGACTTATATGCAAAGTATTGGCATCCCATTCATTTATATAAACCGGGAGAGGCAGTCAAAAAGTATATGTCCAACAACTCGCAACTTTGGATAGGAGAGGGAGCAATGGCTCATAACTCTGGCCGTAGAAATGTCACAGATGTCTTTCAAAGCTCACTATGGTTTGCCAATCTCTTGGGTTCACTATCGAAAACAACGCCAGTCACACATAGTGTATATTGTCGACAGGCTTTGTTGGGAGGATATTATGAACTAATAGATCATGAAACTTTAGTACCAAACCCAGATTACTGGTTATCATACATCTGGAAGAAGTTGGTCGGTACAACCACTATTGGGCCTATACTGTCTCCGCAAAGAAAAGACTCCCTCGAGCTAGCTTCTTCATACACGTTTGGTTGCTGTGACGAACCGGGAAGTGATAAAATACTTATACATGCATTTTGTGGCAAGTCCCCAGGTAGTGTGGTATTCGTTGTAATCAACAAATCAAGCTCGAGAGCATTCAATCTCAATGTTACAATGGGAGAGAAGAGAACAGAGTATCTACTTACTCCTAATGAGTATGGGCTGAAGTCTAAGGAGATGTATCTTAATGGAAAGTTAATGGCTATTGAGAACAGTAGTCTTCCTGATATATATCAACTTGGAGTACACCGTAGGCGAGATGAACTATTCCATATACCTCCGATATCAATAGCCTTCCTTGTTCTTCATGACAGTGATGCTACTTCGTACTCAGTAAGTTAGTGATGAGTAAGCTGCTTCTCTTGCTTGCTTGCATGCCCTCTACTAGCTATCTGCAGCATTGAATCTAAAAAGGATACCGTATCTTTTTCAAAGATATTTTTTCAACGACGAAATGTTAATCATTCTTCTTCTGCAGTCTGCAAGCACCAATGATTGATTTGAATGATTAAGGTTTGAATTAATAACAGACGAATTGCCCCAATCATTTATTTTATTAGACCACCAATCTAAAGTTACACTTATATATTCTGGGGCAGTTTCGCCCAAAGAGGAAGCATTAGATGATATATATAGTTCTATTTCAGGTTCATATCCCTCTATTGTCGGTGCATATGTTGTTGGAGAGCTGGTTGGTGAGTATGTTGATGTTGTATCAACAGATGGCTCATCATCATCATCATCATCATCATTGTCATTATGTGTAGCTGAAGAGTGCTTGTTAGATGCAGCATTTGACTTAGTGAGTCTATCATTTGAGGATTCATCATCATTATGTGTAACTGAAGAATGTTTGTTAGATGCAGATGAAGGATTCGACTTAGTGAGTCTATCATTTGATGTATCAGTGTTATTTGCAACTTCATACTCAACATCTTCCTTTCTTGGTATTGGTACTGATATATTATTACCCCGTTGATATATTGCTGCAGTACCATAGGATGATTTAATAGAAGATGATACATTATTATCAACAACTTGTTGTTGTTCATCATAATATGATGAGGGCTTCTTACGACGATATGGTTCATCTCCAACTAAACTGGGAACTTCAATACGCATAGAATAATACCTCAGTGCTGTGGCCAATATACAAAATAATATAAAGGCCCATGGTACTCCTCGTATTGGATTTCGACGATTATGATTTGTTATTGTTACCATGATATAAATTTGATATCATACATTACAGCTATAACAGAATGATTGACCTCTTGCATCTCCTCCTACTATCGTACATAGAGTGTTCCCAAAAACAAAAAGATACCAGGGCCAACACCAATGAAGAGTTGAATTATTCATTCCATACTTTATGTCCACGAAGCTAAGATGATAATATAGTGCTGATATACCTATGTCTCTGTTATATTATCTATCATATGTGATAGTAACCACAGCCTTACACTGAAGTGGAAGATTAAGGTAGGATACCGCTCCAAATCTTAATTGCATCTCAGTATGCAATGGGATATCGTACTTTGTATTGATATTCATGTAATGATATGAACATACTAAAGTGAGAGAGAGTTAGTACTAATTTGCAAGTTTTTATCTATTTGCAACAGCAGGGCTCTTAAAGAAACATGAATCTATCCAACTATCTATCAAAAACAAAGAATGGTCTTGAGCAACATAGATCTATAGCGCCACTACCAGAAGTAGAGAAGACGCCTATACTACTAATGAGATTTACATCTAATGCAACTTCAGAGGTAATACAAACTGTGATAGATTCACTAACACAGGGTGGTATTATAATTATTAAATCAGAAGGTATATGTAGTGTATCGGGTAATAATAATTTATCAAAAGATAGTTCAGCCTTTATTATTGGATTAACAACTACACAAAAACTATTAGAACATGAGGCAGAAATTATTAGATTAGTAAAACCTTGTCGGACGAGACATAAGCATATACCAACCATTATGGAACGATTTACGAGTGCAGCAAGGGCTGATTTTATATCTTATGAACGACAGGAAAGTCCGCGTTAGTTTTATTTCATCATGTGAATCCAAGTGTTTGAAATGAAGTCTCAGTGATTTGCTACTTCATAAGAACTTGATATGCCTTTTTTTGACTGCCTTTGCAAACCACACAAGTACTAACAAAAGTTTCTATCAATCTCTCTTAATCTTCATGAATCGCAAAACGCGCATCTTCCAGGACTTTATTACTTTAGGATCAGAAAACTATGGAGATTATGATGATATAGGATTGTTTTCATCAGCAGAACGAGCTTTACTTGTTGAGAGTATGATTAATGCAATACCATGTCCCAAATCTTTAGACAGTGAAGCTAAAACAAAGGCCGGTATCAAGTCTTATGATAAGTTGGCAAGAAATTCAAGAATGAGTGCGGCCTATGAAGCATATCATTCATATCGAAAATCTAGTCGATCTAAAGATGAGTTTGAAGAGAAGACTACTACCTTGATTCAAGTCCTCAATCAAGAGGAGTACATTGATATCTTATCACCACTGCATATCCCTCATATTGCCAAGAAGATATTGAAGGATGCATACTCTTTATCCAAACCTCCACCGCTACAAGCAATGCGTGACTATTATGGCGAACAGGTAGCATTCTACTGGGCATGGATGGACTTTATGACAAAATGGTTTGCAGTACCGGGTCTTGTAGGTTTTATTGTCTATGTTTTGAGAACTATAAGAGGAGATACGATTGACACATGTGACCTTACGCCTTTTGTTGGGTTGTTTGTGTTTTGTTGGGCAGTGTTATGTACAAGGTACTGGGAAAGACGAGAATATGAATTATCATATCGATGGGGAACAATTGCAGGAGAGAGTGTCATCGGCAAGAGAAACGGCTTTAGAGGAAAGATGAGAAGAAGTCCTGTCACCGGGTTGAAGGAGCGATACTATCCGAAGTCAAAACGAATTGCCAAATGTATTTTGAGTGGTATCATCACTCTTATACTCTTGGTTGGTGTATCCGTTGTCATGATTATCAGTTTGAATGTGCAAGGATATGTAACCAGTGCCGATAATAAACACTGGGAAGATATATGGGGATATACGAAACACCCATTGTACTTGCCCTATTTTGCAAAGATGGCCGACGAAGGAGCAATTTTTGATGCCAACTGTATATGGAAATGTTTCCTTCCCGTCATATTGCGAGCCCTTGTTGTCAATATCATTAATCAGCAGTACTCCAAACTTGCGAGGACGTTAACGGAGTGGGAAAACCATGAGACAATCGCTGGTCATCAAAACAGCTTAGTTCTGAAGCGTCTATTGTTTGAGGCATTTGATTCTTATATCATATTGTTTTATCTTGCCTTCTATGAAAGAGATGCACTACTACTGAGGCTTGAATTAGTAGGGGCATTCAATACTGGTGAGTCAATCGAATTATACTATCAGTTTGTTTATATGTACCCACTCACATAAAAGAAATTGATACTACTTCTTTAAGACACACTTCGTCGAGTATTCACAGAATGCGTTCTACCTTGGGCAATGAAGAAAGTGATAAAAAAAGATGACATAGTAGGTATAAGAAAGAAAGATGACGATATCATCAACACACCAGGGAATGGATATCTAAGCTCAGAGGCCGAGTTAGAAGAGTATCAGCCTTTTGACGATTGGATTGAGATGATTATACAGTTTGGATATGTTACATTATTTGCATCTGCCTACCCTCTGGCGGCATTCATTGCGATATTTGCCAATATGGTTGAGATGCGAACAGACTGTTGGAAACTGACACATATTTGTAGACGCAAGAATCCTATACGTGTACAGGGAATTGGCATGTGGAAGCATTCATTGGTGGCAATAACTTGGCTAAGTGCCATATCGAACCTATATCTCTTTGCTTTTACTTCATCTCAGTTGAGACAGTGGCTACCAGATTACTATCATACTGATGAACGTGGTCAATCTATGCCAAACAGGGACGCAGCTTATAGAATTCTTCTCGTTGTCTTGGTTATTGAGCACTGTGTCATCATAATCGCTGCACTTGTTAGGAGTTGTATAGCACACATCGGCCCAGGGATTCGTCTTGAGATTGAGAAGTATTACTGGTTCCATGAGAACAACGCGGCAGACCAACGAACAAAGACTGTTAAGAGGGCCTCACAGCAAATCAATGTTTTGTCTACTGCAGTGGATACTTCCCCTAATAAGAATGGTGGTACATAATAGTTTGCTTTAAGTTACAAACTATTAGAATATACTGCAAAACTCGTCGTGGTCATGCTCGTGTCTGTTTAAAGCAGAAATTCTCCTTGTTAACCACGGATGTCTAAGAGCCTCGCTTGGCGATAGTCTCTTTGCTGGGTCAACTACTAACAACCTCTCAACCAGATCTCGCCCTTCAAGTGATACATTGTGCCAGTCGGAATGGGGAAAGTCGACTTTGGCTTCTCTATTGGCATATATAAGTTCTGCATCTGACTCGCCATAGAATGGTTCATATCCGGCAAGCATTACATATAATGTCACCCCAGCCGAGAACATGTCAACTCTGTTTCCATACCCTCCATTGACGCCTGTGAGTAAGATCTCTGGGGCTACAAATCCTGGAGTACCACACCTTCCTCTCACAAGGTTATCTACTCCAACGAACGATGCCATTCCATAATCGGCCAGCTTGATTCTTGCACCACCATCGCTGTTATTATTATGACACATTAAGAGATTGGCAGGTTTGATATCACGATGGGCTACACCAACTTGGTCGAGAACATTTAAACAATTGAGCAAGTCTCTCATAATATGTGCAGCCTCTATCTCGTCGAGAACACCGCGAGACGATACATGTTGAAATAGATCAGTTCCCTTGAGTAACTCCAATTCTAAAACTAGTTTCTCACCAGTTTCAAAAAGGTTGCGCAGCCGAAGGAATCCTGATGCATCAGCTCCCTGCACAGTGAGTGTAGTTTGGACAGCAGCTTCACGGACAAGAGTATCAGCTCGTTCCCGACCCTTCTTTACTCGTGACCAGAATTCCTTCTTGTCGATAATCTTGAGCGCACAATCATACTCTGTAGAAACTCCTCCTTCTAACTCTGGATTGGACGGCTGACCACCCAAGCTCTCGTAGGAAGAGACGCCCAACAAATTTCCCTGAGAGTTGGACGCTGCTTGATGTGTTGAGAACGACATGGTCCGTCGTCGATTTCTCCGTTTAGCAGGTCGTACTACTGCATATCGTCCGTGTCCAAAAGCTTGTGCACCCTCACTTTCATCCACGTCATACAGATCATGCATTGTCATACATGCAGCAGATGTGAGCAGTGATACCCATCGATCTCTTTCACTTTTACTCTCTACTCTTAGTAACAGACTTCTCTTGCCACTTTTAATACACGGTCTTTCGAAGAAGTCCAAATGCAACGCATTCGTAAAGTGCTTATGTGGATATGCCTCCGCTAATGGCAAGTGTGAGT
>Ga0075437_13760_pt1 | contig 11567 bp, 6 predicted proteins | sample MintriMetagenome_FD_74266 | JGI IMG/M metagenome (GOLD analysis project Ga0075437, IMG submission 74266) | Marine eukaryotic communities from Monterey Bay, USA to study complex ecological interactions - Minidiscus trioculatus and... | ecosystem: Environmental > Aquatic > Marine > Unclassified...
GAGATTTGTGTGTAGCTACCGTGTTTTAAGGTGTAAGATACCTACCTCCTATTTTAGAATATTTTAGGAAAAGGTGTTGAGATGACACCCAAATGGATACCGGGTGCGCGTAGGAACTAGTAATTTACACCCAAATCTGCGGTAACTACTCTTATTTATTGTGCCCTGGCGCTGCCGTCCAATACTAAAGCGAAGCACTCTTTGAATATATCAGCGAGCAGCAGCATTTAAGATAGCAAGATCCGTCGTCCGTCGCGTAGCTCATTAATCATAAACTATTAAAAAAAACATATCACTTGATACACTTTGACGCATCAAGAGAAACCGAAGCTATCACTCTCTCTATAAATTGTTTATTGTAAGTATATTATACAAATATGAGCTCTACTGATACTACTAAAGACGTTGAAGATGACAATATCGATACCGTCAATGAGGATATCGAGAGAGTGGTCATCTCTGAGGATAAGAAGGATACCGATAAAGATTGCACATCATGTGAGCAAAATAACATTACCGAGGGTACTGAAGGTGTGGCTTTAAAGGATACGTCTGTATGTGTATGTGCTAGTTGTGGTAAAAAGGGTGACAGTGATGATATGAACACATGCAACAAATGTAAGGAGGCGAAGTATTGCAATGCGGCGTGTAAAAAGAAACACAGGAAGAAGCACAAGAAAGCATGTGAAAAACGTATGGCTGAATTTGAAGAAGCTCTATTTAAAGAACATCCACCAAATGAGGAGTGTCCAATATGTTTGATACCCTTGGAACACGGGAGAGATCTGTCTACGTTCAAATCATGCTGTGGTAAGCGTATCTGTAATGGTTGTATCTATGCTATGTTGATTAATATGAAAGGACTGGTGGATAAATGTCCATTTTGTAGGGTGCTTCAAGATGCGACTTCTAACAAGGAACATAACAAAAGAATGAAGAGCTTAATCGATAACGGTAATGCCGAGGCACATTGTATACTTGCCGGATATTATGAGACAGGAGTATTGGGTCATAATGGAGAGAATGATGGTGTACGAGATTTGGCAAAGGCAAATGAGTTATTCCTCAAAGCGGGAGAACTTGGGTGTGCTTCGGGATATTTAGCTGTGGGTGAGAACTATAGACTGGGAAAGGGCGTGGAGATAGACAAGACAAAAGCTAAATATTATTATGAGCTAGCGGCTATGAAAGGAAGCGTTCATGCAAGGCATAATCTTGGTTGTGAGGAGGAACAAGCTGGAAATTTACATCGGGCATATAAGCACTATCTCCTAGCAGCAAGGGCTGGGTTTGAAAGGTCTAAGAATGCAGTTAAAGGGGGGTGGTCCCCAATAAGCCATACAGGACGAGTTAGTACAGCGGGACTTATGGGGATTGTTACTTCTGAGGAATATGCAAATATGTTAGTTAGCTATTGTGGGCGGCAAAATGAAATGAAGAGTGATGCAAGGGATAAGGCTGCGGCATCAGGTGTATTTACATCCTCGTTCGTAGAGAATGAAACAATTTACAATAGCAGCAAGAGCAGGAGACGAGACACATCAGCAGCGAAAAGATGAATCATGAAGAGTGATGCGGGGATATCAACAACTTTAGACTTAAACTAAACTCCTTTCGTGTCAACTCAGTCAACTTTCCAACTCATCAGTCTAACCACTATATACATAACATCAGTATTCATCATATAATGGCATTCTTATTTGTGTTTAATACTGCCGACGTTACTCTTTGGTAAATCAGATTCGATAAACAATTATATTGACGTTGGCCTCGTGACGATTGTAGTGGTCTGACATTATCATTTCCCTCATTGAGGGATCGATTCTCTAGCTATTAAGCTTTGGTATACTGTTGATACGGTCTACGCATCAGTTTTTGATGCACTTTATTGATAGTAGTTTCAGTTCAGTAGTGTAACAATTGTTGATATACCAGAAGAGTCTGTCTGAAAGTTGGTACACCAAATTTACAATATTTGGTACTAATTAGTATTATATACTTGGGCTGATGAATTGGCAATACACACGTGTATCGGTATTAGATTAGAGTAGAAATATGAGTACCTCTGATGATAACGGTCAGCAGGGTGGTGGTGGAGATATAACGACTAGCAAAAAAGAAGAGTGCACATCATGTGAACAAAATAATGTGGATTGCATTACCGAGGAAAATAGTGTAGTGATGCTGGATGTTAAGTCTGAGTGTGCCAATTGCGGTAAGGAAGGAAATAATGATGATATGAATACATGCAACAAGTGCAAATCAGTGAAGTATTGCAATGCGGCATGTAAAAAGAAACACCGAACAAAGCATAAGAAAAAGTGTGATAGACGAGTGGCTGAATTACATGATAAGCAGCTATTTAAAGAGCCTCCTCCTCGTGAGGAGTGCCCAATTTGCTTCCTTTCTCTACTATATGGAAGACAAACAGAATCTTTTATGTCTTGCTGTGGCAAAGTAATATGTGCCGGTTGTATTGTTGCGATGAGGATGAGCGAGGCAAAAGATTTATGTGCATTTTGCCGGACACCGCCAGCAAGCTCCGATGCTGATATCATCAAGAGACTAAAGAAACTAATGGATAAGGGCAATGCTAATGCATTTTATACGTTAGGCGTAGCATATAGTAAGGGTGATTTGGGATTAACACAAGATCATCAAAAGGCAAATGAGTTATATCTAAAGGCCGGAAAGCTTGGTTGTGCTAATGGATACTACAACTTGGGTAATTCCTATTATCATGGTTGGGGTGTGGAAGTTGATGGAAAGAAAACCAAACATTACTTCGAACTTGCTGCCATGGGTGGGGATGTAGATGCAAGGTCTTTTCTTTCTTGCGAGGAGTATAAAGATGACAATTATCATCGTGGAATGAAGCACATGATCATTGCAGCAAGGGCTGGTCATAAGAAGTCTTTAGAGGCAGTAAAGTTAGGATTTATTGGGGGTATGGTTACAAAAGATGAATATGCAAGTACTCTTCGGGCAAACCAACAGCGGAACGATGAAATGAAGAGCGATGAAAGGGATAAAGCTGCGGCATCACTACTTGATGGGCGTTAATGAAAATGATCATATCATAATCTATAATTCGTTACTTCTCGTTATTCCTTCTTCTTCAACTCTCTATCCAACAACTTTTCCAGCTCATCAACAATCTCTCTAGCACTAGCTCTCTTAGTCGGATCATGTTCATACGCTCTATCTAATAAACGAGTTAACTCAGCATCAACAGTCCCCACTGCATTACGGATTGCATCATCAACATGTGGACGTTTACCCTTTTGTATATCCGATTTCACATGTTTACCACGTTCATTATTCCATGGTCTGTTACCTGTAATGATACCATATAATACATTTCCGGCGGAGTAAATATCTAGCTTTTCAGAGAGTGCTTCCATTGAGTATTCTTCTGGTGATCGTGATGAACCTGGTGCACTTCCAATGTAGAGTGGACAGCTTTTAAGAGTACTGTCGCTTGTTGTAGAAGTGGCATTATCATCAGCGTCAGGACGGTCCTTCTTGGTCATGAATCGACATCGATTGAAATCATTCAAGTAAACCTGACCGGTATGTGCATCGATTAGATATTGTTTGGATTGTAAATCGGCATGTACTACCGGTAACCAATTACTACTGTTGGTTGATTTATCACCCTCATGCAAATCGACTAATCCACGGAATACACCCAAGGCTAACTTTATTCTACCAACTTCTGTTTCCCGTGTTGCCAATAGTTCACCATCTTCATCTGTACCCATCCATGATTCTAACGGTGGTTTGGTTTTATATCCACCATTTGGTGACCACTTCTTTACACTCTCGTGTTCTCTTGCATATATAACATCATCTAACGTATGTGATATAGCCTGTGTCAATACAGTTTGTGAACAATATCCATATATTGGTACCAAATGATGTGATGATGATAGCCGTTCCATAACTAATGCATCACGACGATGTCTATTGAAGTTACGTGCATCATATTTATGTTCGGACTTCATCATTTTGAGTACAGCTGGTGCTACCGGTGTGGTTAGTGATTCTTCTCGTGGATCACAGGTGAAGACATCTCGCCATAATCCATTACCTACAAATCCCCATGGATATTTTTGGGGTGTTGTTTGTGTTTTGTCTGATGATTCATCTTCACTATCCTCATCATCACTACTATCATACTTCCTCTTCTTATGTCTACCACCAAATTTACCATATTCAATAACCCTTCTCATATCAATCTCATGTATCTCATTACAATTTGGATAATGATAATCATGCCAATCTAACTTGGAACAACCCTCTCTTAATCGTTCAGTACGGGTGTTGCCCTCTGGATCACGTGATTTGTTATTATTGTTTCTGTTGCTGTTGTGATTGTATCCCATGCTACGTCTATCTCTACCACCATTTGTTCGTGTTTTGATTGGTTTACCACCTCGATCACGTGATCGTCTGTAGTCTGTTTCAGTATCAATTTGTTCACCTGCTGCACTCCCTAATGCAATCTGTGCCTCAATCATTCGTTGTTTACGTAATTGCTCCATAACATTCTCATCTACATGTCGATGGTGTATCATTCTTTCCATTGTATTTCTCCCTTGTTGACCATTCCTTCCTCTTCTGTGGTTAGTATGATTTGTGTTGATATTGTAAAAGTAAAAGTAATAACCTTGAGCAACTATCCATAATACAAATGCAAAGATTAGTATTTGTGTTGATCGCTTAGTTGTTTGACAGCAGATATACTTAATGAATAAGTTGCTGCTATCAGAAGTTCTCCTACTTTTTCTCTTATCTCTTCGACGATATTTCGATCTACTTGGTTCTTCATACTTATAATCATCGTCTGGTCTACATTGTGGTATAGATTTTCCATTACGTCTATGTGTTAGCTTGCTGTTCGGGAGATCATTATACTGATATCCTCTATGTGCTGCAGCAGTATGATTTGTTGACAACATACTCGCTGACTGTAAGCTTTGTGGATCATCTCGATGGATATGAGAGCCATTAAGATTGTTGCTACAATCCATTGATCTGCTGCTAGAATGCTCTTCATAAGAAGATGACCTACTCTCGTCATTATCTGAAGAGCTACTTTCATATGAGCTACCGACACTGCTGCTACTAGAACTAGAACTATCAGAAGAACTATAATCATCTACTGAATCAGATACTTCACTTTCATAACTGCTTAATGAATCATTATCATCACTACTTGAGGAGTGGTGGTTATTTGATGCACCTTCACTCATATTATCTACTTACTTGCTTAGTTGCTTATCTCGCCGTCGCCAACAATACTATATTATAAAATGGGATTATCACGCTGCTATTTATTACTTCTCTCCGTTATCACCGTCGATATAACAACCTATATATCTATCAAGCTCAAGCAGCGCACAGCGCAAGCAACACAAACAGCTGAAGGTTGAAACACTTTCACATAAAATTATCCGTACTTCATAGGCACAAAATAACATGAGTACGAAACCAAATCGTACTACTAACAATGATAACAAACACTAAATAACATCCTACTGATTAAACCTCTCTAACCGGAAACAACTTATTATCGCCTCTATTATATAAAGGGCTCCTGTATATTCTTCATCTTCGTATCACATCAGTTTGGTTATCTAGGGACTTCACTCGAACTAACACAGAACTACAACTAAAAAATAAAATATACTCTATATTAATGGTACAGATTGGTACACCTATGATTGCAAATTATAGTGGAAGGCAGATATAGTTATTTAACAATACATACACACGCAGATATACATTATTATTTTAGATGAGAAGTATGAGTAGTACTACCGGTAATGATCAGCACGGTGGCGGTAGTGGAGAAATGATATCGAGCAAAAAAGAGTGCACATCATGTGAACAAACTAATGTGGATAATATTACAGAAGATTTCAATATTGTGGCACTGAATGATATGTCTACGTGCGCCAATTGCGGTAAGGAAGGAAATAGTGATGACATGAACATATGTAATAAATGCAAGATGGTAAAGTATTGCAATGCAGCCTGTAAAAAGAAACACCGATCAAAACATAAAAAGGCATGTGAAAGAAGAGTGGCAGAGATGCATGATGAGAAGTTGTTTAAAGATCACCCGCCATCAGAAGAATGCCCAATATGCATGCTACCCATGCCAATCGATGCGGGTAAAACAACTTTCCAGGCATGCTGTGGTAAAACTATTTGTAGTGGTTGTATCTACGCATTGGAAGAGAGTGAGGGAGGAGTAGGCTTATGTCCATTTTGCAGGACACCGGCATCTAGTTCACCGGAAGAGCATATCAATAGAACAAAGAAGCTAATGGATAAGGGTAATGCCGAGGCATTTAATCAGCTTGCTGGATTGTATGCTCAGGGAAGAATGGGAATGCCACAAGATCGGGGAAAGGCGAATGAGTTGAATCTCAAAGCGGGAGAACTTGGATGTGATAATGGATATTTCAACTTGGGCAATTCCTATCGAGATGGAAAGGGAGTGACGGCTGATACGGAGAAGGCCAATTACTACTTTGAGCTTGCAGCTATGAATGGGAGTATATCAGCGAGGAACAATCTTGGTTGTTTGGAGCACAGAGCTGGCAACTATGAACGAGCATACAAGCACTTTATAATTGCAGCAAGGGCAGGGGACATGGCATCTTTGAACAATGTTAAGAAAGGATTTATGAAAGGGGTTGTTACAAAAGATGAATATGAGATGACTTTACGTGCATATCATGAGCGACAAAAAGAAATGAAGAGCGACGAGAGGGATAAAGCTGATGCTTCGGATATCTTTATCTAGATATGGAGGGCCGCTTCTATAATTGCTTACATAGACAACTATAGCTGATAAAGATAGTTACTATCTCAAGAAAGTTTATTTGATAGTGCAGGATAGTGCATGATTTTGGCATATTTAAGGGAGGAGAAGGATTGATAATGAGAGAAATTTTTTATTGATCTGTCAACCTACTACCTACTTCTGCTCTTCTACTTCTACAAGTTACTCCACATCTACTCTAACTCTAATCTAACAGAATATACCGACGGCAACTATCTCCTTTCACAACACCTATGATAATATTTGACTAGTTCTTCGTTTCCGTACTCCTATCATATTGACGATCTTTAATTGGCGATGGCCTCGTGACATTATGTATCATAAATTTTTAAACACATCTTGTCACAATAATGGGGGGGGGGATCAATTGCTCGGCCATTAATCGCTTTGGTACACCGTAGAGACAACCAATACATCATCTTTTAATACTATTTAGATTAGTGGCAGTTTTATTTCTGTAGTGTAACAATTGATATACCCAGAGAGTCTGAAAGTCGATACACCAAAAAAGTGACACAATCAAAAAAGTTTGAGGTGTACCTAGGTATCTCTAGTTATAGAACGACAATACATACGCACATACATTGATAGACTAATATAATAAAATATGAGTAGTAGTACTAATAATGATAATAATCACCATCAACTTGCCAGCAGTGGAGAAGTGACATCGAGTAAAAAAGAGTGCACATCATGTGAGCAAAATAATGTTGATAACATTACTGCGGGTATCAATGAGGTTGCCATCCTGAATGATATGTCTGCATGTGCTAATTGTGGTAAGGAAGGTAACAGTGATGATATGAACACATGCAATAAATGTAAGATGGTGAAGTATTGCAATGCGGCATGCAAAAAGAAGCATCGATCGAAGCACAAGAAAAAGTGCAAAAGACGAGTTGCTGAGTTGCACGATGAACAGTTGTTTAAAGATCACCCGCCCAATGAGGAGTGCCCACTTTGTTTCCTATCCAGACCACACGAGAACAGAAGTTGGTAGAATAAAGTTAGCCTTGGGTGTATTCCGTGGATTAGTCGATTTGCATGAGGGTGATAAATCAACCAACAGTAGTAATTGGTTACCGGTAGTACATGCCGATTTACAATCCAAACAATATCTAATCGATGCACATACCGGTCAGGTTTACTTGAATGATTTCAATCGATGTCGATTCATGACCAAGAAGGACCGTCCTGACGCTGATGATAATGCCACTTCTACAACAAGCGACAGTACTCTTAAAAGCTGTCCACTCTACATTGGAAGTGCACCAGGTTCATCACGATCACCAGAAGAATACTCAATGGAAGCACTCTCTGAAAAGCTAGATATTTACTCCGCCGGAAATGTATTATATGGTATCATTACAGGTAACAGACCATGGAATAATGAACGTGGTAAACATGTGAAATCGGATACACAAAAGGGTAAACGTCCACATGTTGATGATGCAATCCGTAATGCAGTGGGGACTGTTGATGCTGAGTTAACTCGTTTATTAGATAGAGCGTATGAACATGATCCGACTAAGAGAGCTAGTGCTAGAGAGATTGTTGATGAGCTGGAAAAGTTGTTGGATAGAGAGTTGAAGAAGAAGGAATAACGAGAAGTAACGAATTATAGATTATGATATGATCATTTTCATTAACGCCCATCAAGTAGTGATGCCGCAGCTTTATCCCTTTCATCGCTCTTCATTTCATCGTTCCGCTGTTGGTTTGCCCGAAGAGTACTTGCATATTCATCTTTTGTAACCATACCCCCAATAAATCCTAACTTTACTGCCTCTAAAGACTTCTTATGACCAGCCCTTGCTGCAATGATCATGTGCTTCATTCCACGATGATAATTGTCATCTTTATACTCCTCGCAAGAAAGAAAAGACCTTGCATCTACATCCCCACCCATGGCAGCAAGTTCGAAGTAATGTTTGGTTTTCTTTCCATCAACTTCCACACCCCAACCATGATAATAGGAATTACCCAAGTTGTAGTATCCATTAGCACAACCAAGCTTTCCGGCCTTTAGATATAACTCATTTGCCTTTTGATGATCTTGTGTTAATCCCAAATCACCCTTACTATATGCTACGCCTAACGTATAAAATGCATTAGCATTGCCCTTATCCATTAGTTTCTTTAGTCTCTTGATGATATCAGCATCGGAGCTTGCTGGCGGTGTCCGGCAAAATGCACATAAATCTTTTGCCTCGCTCATCCTCATCGCAACAATACAACCGGCACATATTACTTTGCCACAGCAAGACATAAAAGATTCTGTTTGTCTTCCATATAGTAGAGAAAGGAAGCAAATTGGGCACTCCTCACGAGGAGGAGGCTCTTTAAATAGCTGCTTATCATGTAATTCAGCCACTCGTCTATCACACTTTTTCTTATGCTTTGTTCGGTGTTTCTTTTTACATGCCGCATTGCAATACTTCACTGATTTGCACTTGTTGCATGTATTCATATCATCATTATTTCCTTCCTTACCGCAATTGGCACACTCAGACTTAACATCCAGCATCACTACACTATTTTCCTCGGTAATGCAATCCACATTATTTTGTTCACATGATGTGCACTCTTCTTTTTTGCTAGTCGTTATATCTCCACCACCACCCTGCTGACCGTTATCATCAGAGGTACTCATATTTCTACTCTAATCTAATACCGATACACGTGTGTATTGCCAATTCATCAGCCCAAGTATATAATACTAATTAGTACCAAATATTGTAAATTTGGTGTACCAACTTTCAGACAGACTCTTCTGGTATATCAACAATTGTTACACTACTGAACTGAAACTACTATCAATAAAGTGCATCAAAAACTGATGCGTAGACCGTATCAACAGTATACCAAAGCTTAATAGCTAGAGAATCGATCCCTCAATGAGGGAAATGATAATGTCAGACCACTACAATCGTCACGAGGCCAACGTCAATATAATTGTTTATCGAATCTGATTTACCAAAGAGTAACGTCGGCAGTATTAAACACAAATAAGAATGCCATTATATGATGAATACTGATGTTATGTATATAGTGGTTAGACTGATGAGTTGGAAAGTTGACTGAGTTGACACGAAAGGAGTTTAGTTTAAGTCTAAAGTTGTTGATATCCCCGCATCACTCTTCATGATTCATCTTTTCGCTGCTGATGTGTCTCGTCTCCTGCTCTTGCTGCTATTGTAAATTGTTTCATTCTCTACGAACGAGGATGTAAATACACCTGATGCCGCAGCCTTATCCCTTGCATCACTCTTCATTTCATTTTGCCGCCCACAATAGCTAACTAACATATTTGCATATTCCTCAGAAGTAACAATCCCCATAAGTCCCGCTGTACTAACTCGTCCTGTATGGCTTATTGGGGACCACCCCCCTTTAACTGCATTCTTAGACCTTTCAAACCCAGCCCTTGCTGCTAGGAGATAGTGCTTATATGCCCGATGTAAATTTCCAGCTTGTTCCTCCTCACAACCAAGATTATGCCTTGCATGAACGCTTCCTTTCATAGCCGCTAGCTCATAATAATATTTAGCTTTTGTCTTGTCTATCTCCACGCCCTTTCCCAGTCTATAGTTCTCACCCACAGCTAAATATCCCGAAGCACACCCAAGTTCTCCCGCTTTGAGGAATAACTCATTTGCCTTTGCCAAATCTCGTACACCATCATTCTCTCCATTATGACCCAATACTCCTGTCTCATAATATCCGGCAAGTATACAATGTGCCTCGGCATTACCGTTATCGATTAAGCTCTTCATTCTTTTGTTATGTTCCTTGTTAGAAGTCGCATCTTGAAGCACCCTACAAAATGGACATTTATCCACCAGTCCTTTCATATTAATCAACATAGCATAGATACAACCATTACAGATACGCTTACCACAGCATGATTTGAACGTAGACAGATCTCTCCCGTGTTCCAAGGGTATCAAACATATTGGACACTCCTCATTTGGTGGATGTTCTTTAAATAGAGCTTCTTCAAATTCAGCCATACGTTTTTCACATGCTTTCTTGTGCTTCTTCCTGTGTTTCTTTTTACACGCCGCATTGCAATACTTCGCCTCCTTACATTTGTTGCATGTGTTCATATCATCACTGTCACCCTTTTTACCACAACTAGCACATACACATACAGACGTATCCTTTAAAGCCACACCTTCAGTACCCTCGGTAATGTTATTTTGCTCACATGATGTGCAATCTTTATCGGTATCCTTCTTATCCTCAGAGATGACCACTCTCTCGATATCCTCATTGACGGTATCGATATTGTCATCTTCAACGTCTTTAGTAGTATCAGTAGAGCTCATATTTGTATAATATACTTACAATAAACAATTTATAGAGAGAGTGATAGCTTCGGTTTCTCTTGATGCGTCAAAGTGTATCAAGTGATATGTTTTTTTTAATAGTTTATGATTAATGAGCTACGCGACGGACGACGGATCTTGCTATCTTAAATGCTGCTGCTCGCTGATATATTCAAAGAGTGCTTCGCTTTAGTATTGGACGGCAGCGCCAGGGCACAATAAATAAGAGTAGTTACCGCAGATTTGGGTGTAAATTACTAGTTCCTACGCGCACCCGGTATCCATTTGGGTGTCATCTCAACACCTTTTCCTAAAATATTCTAAAATAGGAGGTAGGTATCTTACACCTTAAAACACGGTAGCTACACACAAATCTC
>Ga0075437_11636_pt1 | contig 11563 bp, 7 predicted proteins | sample MintriMetagenome_FD_74266 | JGI IMG/M metagenome (GOLD analysis project Ga0075437, IMG submission 74266) | Marine eukaryotic communities from Monterey Bay, USA to study complex ecological interactions - Minidiscus trioculatus and... | ecosystem: Environmental > Aquatic > Marine > Unclassified...
AGCAAAGAAGAGCGGCCGTCATGTTGAGTAATTGCAAATTGCAAGTGTTTAAGGTAATTGTGGGAATCCAGATTGCCGTTTAGAGTGACCAATTTGGGTATTAATAACACGAAAGAGGATACAAAACCTTTAGGGTAATCGACTATTGCTCTGTCGCACCGCTGAAGCAATAGTCGACTATTGCTCTAACAACTACACGAGGAATGCCAGCATAAGTAGTCCTAGAGAGATAGCCCGGGGGCGGGGCTTGGCACATACCTAATGTCTGTCTCATAAAAATTTAGTGACCTTCAGCAACACTGCACATAATAAAGACTAAAGAGGCCTATGGTATTCGATATAATAATAAAACACTGACTATATGATAAGGGATTATACTAGTGTGTGTATATAGAGGAGGAGAAGGTTTGTGGTAATAATGGGCGATAATAAAGAGGTACCGCCAACCACAGGCTGCAATGGTGATATGAAAAATAAAGTATCACCACCAAAGGAGAAGGAGGACGGTAGCAAACGCCCAATCAATGCAATGCCTGATATGACTGGAGTGACAATAACAGTATCCGCAGAGGAGACACTTCAGCTAACAAAAGATCGTGGCAAAAGTAGTAGTAGGAGTAGAAGACGTGGGGATACGAAGAAGAAGGATAATAATGTCACAGCAATAACTGATACGATTGCTCAATCTCCATCTACTACTGCACAACCAGCCAAATCAAACTCAGAGTCAAGGGCAAATGTTGAAAAGGAATTTACTAGCTTTATTGCAAACTTATCATTAAAGAAATCTTCCGAATCTCAAATCGAGAGTATAGTGAAAGAAGGGGCCACTGGTGGTAAAATTATTATAGATGACCCAAGTCATACAGATGGAAATATAGAACAACAAACATCAGTTAGTTACAAGAAGCAACCTTCAAGTACTGTAGATATAGATTGTGAAACAAACGAGGCTGTTGGATTGCGTAAATCGGAATTCCTTGATAATACAATAATAGATACAGGATACAGTGAAGGCATTAGTAGTAGACGAGGTTCTGACTATGGCACAAATACAATAGATGAGAACGATTCAATAACTTCATGGAGTAAAACAGCAGAAGATGATCAACAAGCATCTTCTTCTCAAACTGCTACACGAAAAGAATCAGAGAATACTGCTACAGAAACTACTGCAATAGAGAGTGCATCACCACAAGAAGATAGTGGAGATGTGGATGATTATAATAATAGTGGTAGTAGTGGTGGTAAGCCACTATCAGCCCCTACACGTCTTCCATCGCGCAGAACACCTACACAACCATTTCATAGATCGAGTTTACGACAGAGTAGAGAGAAGGAGAAGACTTCCCCTGTAGGTGATGTTAACAGAGGTGGTAGACCGGAGTTTAATAGAGGAATTTCTTGGGCATCATTAATATCAATGGAGTCTAAGAAGAAACAAAAAGAGGAACAAAAATTGAAACATACTACAACCAATAGTCCTGTACGGAGAAGGGGACGAGATCGGAATGAGCTGAATAGTTCACAAACATCCATAGCCACACCTGAATCTAGAATCAGCAGAAAAAGTCACACAAGTAGAGGAAGTTACAAAAGTGATTACAGTCGACGAAGTCAGGGTAGTAAAAGTTCTAAAGGTTCACGTAGTGTTAGTTGGAAGAATGAAACTGAAATGAGTATGGCATCATGCAAAGATCCCAAGTACATACGAAAACAGGCAAAAGAAAGATTTGAAAGAGGTATACATTACGCAAAGAGAGGCAAGTTTTCAACGGCAAGGGAACGATTTTTAATGGCTCTGCGGTATAGAGTTATGCATTATGGACCAATACATCATAATGTTGCCGCTGTACATGAAATGTTGGGTCAAGTTAATTTTTTTCTAAGTGAGGAGGCGGATGAAGATGAGTTTGAAGCAAGTCTAGTTCGTCGTAGTAGTGGGGGAGAGAAGAGCGAGGAGGATCATGATGAAGATCAGCAGTCAGGAGGGTGGGATGTTACTTCACTCGAGAATGATACGAGTAAAAGTCAATCGAATGTATATCTTCAAAAGGCAGCCATGCATTATCGTACAGTCTTGGATATATTAGGATCGAAGAACAAGGCAGTATGTGACGGATCAATCACGACAAAGTCTTCAACAAAGCAGTCAATAGCGAATAGTTCGATTAGCAGTGTTGGTGGTGGATCTCCCCATCCTTCCTCTGATGCTGCTGCTGCTGCTTCATTCAAGTGGTCAAAGATTGCTGATACTTACAAAGAGATAGATGAAGAAGATGATAGTGACGATGAGGACAACCATCAACCAAGTGAGAGTTTACTTGAGATCATTCACAGAGTACAATATAAGTTATCCTCCCTTCCGGTAACAATAACATCAAAGGGAGGTAAGACAAGGTCATATGTATCTGGATTTCTAAGAGATGAACAAGACGAATGAAGAGAGGGATCCTTCGGTTGTGGTTTGGGGTTTAGTAAGAAGGAACTTTAGCACTAAACTAGAACTGTCTAGGTATGAGAGTCAGTCCTTTAGTATATGAGTATCAGTTATCTAGGGGTCTAATAAAGTACATGTATGTGTCTTCTAATTCCTCTAATTCCCTGTGTACTCACTCATGTTGATAATGGGTGTACATACCTAGCTAGATAATTCCACCGTGGAATGTCAAAGGATACCTTTTGAGTTTTTTTGGTATCCTTCTAAATTCTTCTAGACTTTCATTGGCAACGGCGTGCGGTGGCTTAATTGATTGTGATAAACCGATAGGAGACTTGAAAGAAAGCGTTCTATATTATATATCTGAAACTTGCGGTCCTATTGTTTTGTGTCGGTGTAGTACCATTGTTCAGAAACGGAGCATATCTTTTGCAATTAAAACTCAACAAACAAAAATATGATAAGATTGAACACGACATCATCAATACTATTCCTAGTAGTACTATTATGTTCATACTATGGCTGTCAAGCACGTAGATTGGCAATGTTATCAAGACGTTATCGTCATAATACTGCTGCTAAATTGAATACAGACAGTAGCCTACACGGCTTTCCATCATTCATATCAAATGAAGTATTCTTACATAGAGGTGGTTCAGCTAGTAACAGTGATCGAGAGGATATTGAAGAACTAGTTGAGAAACTAGATAACAATAGCATTGAAGACGAAGAGGAAGATATAGATCATAAGGTACATACCGAAGAGAATAATATACAGGTAACATCCACTGTACAGTCTAATACAGCCTCACAAGATGGAGAAGTTACTGTAGAAACTGTAAACACCGCATCAACAACAACATCACCACAACGTAAAAAGTCAAATGCAGTGGGTGATCCAGATGGTAATTCCTCAGACGATGAAAGTTCAGATATAGATGATGAGGAATTAGAAGAGTTGGATGAATTTGAGAAAGAGTTAATGATGGCAGAATTGAAGAAACAACGTGAGTTATTAGAATTAGAGAAAGAAGGTGGTGATTCTGGATTTGATACATTGGTAGAATTGGCAGAACGACGGGGTGATATGCAACGTAAAATTGAGGAGATGGAAAGGGAGTTGAATAGACGTAGAGGTGATATGAATGATGGGGATGATATAGATGAATTAGAGATTGATTTAGATGTTGAGATTGAATTGGAATTAGATGAAGAGATTGAGTTGGACGATTTAGATGATGATTTAGATGAAGATGATGGCTCTACTTCATATCATCTAGCAGGGACAAATGTTACCAAGGAAGATGAGGTACTCAAGCGTCAACGAAAGTATAAACGAGGATCAATCTTCAAGGGTTCATCTTCTTCTTCCAAGAATAGAAAGACATCAACAACAGTGAAGAATCCCATTCCACAACCCGTCAAACCTCCAGCAATACCAACAACCATCTCTTCTCAAACTTTTGACAGTATGTTAATAACTGCATTTCAATCAATGATATACTTACCACCACCTTTGCCTCGGGTACCATCACCGAAGGGATCTACTTCATTAAGAAATATTGATATCTCTGCACGTCGACGATTAGATCGTAGGACATTATATCATGGATTATTAGCAGAGTTGGGTGGATCTCATCATCATGTACATAAAGACGGTAAAAGTGATAAGGAAACAACTTCCAAGGATAGCTCGATTGATTCAATGATTCGTCGGCGGTACCTTGACACCGAGACATCTCGATCACTAAAGGGTGCATTAAGTTTGGCATGTCAACCAAAATGGAGAGAAAAGTTGATTGCAGATGATAGCACTTCTTCCTCCATAAAGAAAGATGATAGTACAGAGGATGCACCAATAACTTGGCATCGTGGGGGTGTATGTCTCTTCCCAGCTAATGACGATGGAAGTATATCATCGTCAGATGATGATAGAAGGGGATTTCAACAACAGCAGCCGTCATTCATGGGACCTCAACAAGGTATGGAAGGTGAAGGGGGACAACCACCACCAGGTTTCTTTGGTCCAATGCAAGATGAGGAGGATAGCGGAGCACCAACTATCCCAAAACCATGGCGATGTACAATGGGAATGCAGGAAACTGTTGCAATGGCATTAGCACATTCATTGTCATGCGGAGTTGCACTGATTGATGATGAAACATTGAATGGGGTTCGCGAATCGGTGGAAGGATCATTATCAGAGTTGGCTGCAACAACAAAGAATGATGGAGAGAATGGGAAAGAAGAAGATGTGCCTACGATTAATCCTGAGGAACTTCGTAATGGTGCATTGATAGAACATTTGGTTCGTCTTGCCAATGGTGGAAAGCTAAGATATAACGAAGATGATTCAGATATCGAGTCAAATATGGATAATAAGAAGTCTTCAAGCTTTGGCAAGATATCGGATAGAATGAAACGTGATATGGATTTAGGGTTGGACGATTCAAGTGATGATCTTGCCGTGGAAAGCTTACGCTTGATGAAGGAGGATGAGAAGCAATTTGAGCCTATTGCAGAGTCAATAGAAGAAGACGAAGTAGATGACAAGTCCGACGATCAGACCCCACAATCACTAGTGCTATTCCTTAGAAGTGATTCATCCCCTTCGATACTCAAATCCAAGTCTGCTGTTGAAACACTGGCACAAGAATGTGTGAAAAAGGATGGAATACATTTACTCATGCTGGGAGGGAGAGGTATTGATGCATCTAGTACAACCCTGCCTTCTCATGGATCGGATAGTCAAGGAGAAGTTGGTGTGGCCGATGGGAGGATGAATCGACAACCATCAATGAGTAACAATCAACAGGGCGGATCACCATTTTCATTCATGGGATCACCTCAGTTTAATCAAAAGTTCAACGGGAAACCGATGAATCAGCAGGGAGGATCATTCAGTGGTGCCAATAATGCAAATGCTTCCGGAGAAAATGACCCGGAAGGTTCACGTCGGTTCAACATCTTTCTAGCAAGAACTGTCGACCCCACGGGCAAGCCTCAGATCATGGGTACAATCGCTCCTCCACAAGCTGGTAATCTATTTCCAACAATATTAGCAAATATGGCCAAGGAGAATATACGCAAACTTCGAGAGGAGGGGATTGACGAGGACAATGAGCAACAGGCAATGTTCATGAAACAAATGGAAGATCTTGCGAATCATGCTCAGCAACACATGGGAAATTTACAAAACACCGATGACAATAATGGGGCTGGTATTGCACCAAACGCGGCCTTCTTCAACGCCACAATTACTAGTCCATTTGGCAGCGAGATCTTCAATAGAATGGGACAACAAAATGGAGAGGATGGATCATCTGGAGATCAACCACCGCAGTTTCAACAACCTCCACCAGAAGCCGTACAACGAGCCATACGAGATGCCATGAGTGGTGTTATTGAGAGATTGGCTCAAATGTCTGCTAATGCTTCCAACAAAGATGGCAAAGGAATATCACCAGGAATACCAATGAATATTGCCAGGGCATTCTCTCAAGTCCTTTCTAATGAGAATTTACGCCGTGGTATCGCAGAGAATTTATCCCGTGCAGCTCCAGCATTAATAGATCCTCGATGTCAAGGTGTCATGTTGAGTGTATATGTACCGCCGGGCCCAGATCATCCGAATAAGGGCATGATGCCAGGAGATCAATTCAAGCAGGGCAGTGAACAAAGTAAGCAACAAACTCAACAACAGCAAGCGACTAATGCTCAGAAGAGTAGTGAACTACCACAAGGAATGGGAGGATGGTTGAACAAAATTCTCTCCCCAGATAAAGGCAATAATAAATCTGATACCGAGGAAGAGGAAGCGTCCATCTCTACTGTTGAATCTGATGATAATGTCACCGACACAACCGCCATTAGCACTCCATTGGAGAGTGAGGAAGATGTTGAAGAGGAGGAAACCAAGTCTCTAGAGGAGAAGGATTCGTCAATCGAGGAGGAAGAAGATTCTGCAAAACCAACCAAACATCATTCTTCTTCATCAAGGAGTAAACGAAGCAAGCGAGAGAAGAGTTATGATCGAGCTCGAACACTTGCTGTTGCGGCCGCTGCATTGGCCGGAGCAAAGAAGAATCGTCACGAGAACAGGCAGGGAGCTGGTGGAGGAAAACAGAATCTCAAACTAACTCCTGAACAAAAGGGAGAACGAAACCTCATCCGTCTTCAGGCACTGTGTAGACACATCCCCATCAACGCACCGATTGATCCTGTTCGTCTACGATCATGGGACGCTTGGGGCGATCGCGAGGAAGGATCAATTTATTTCAAAGCAAACAAGCGTGCATTAGCATCTCATTTGAATAAAAGAAACTTGAGTATAGATTCCAAGTCTGGAACAAAAGGTGCAGGCATCGTGTTAAGGCAAATGATGAGCGTACGTGATATCGACGAGGAAGAAATGGAGGAAGTTATCAAGTGTAGTGTAGAGATTGAAGCTGGTAAAAGTCAACGCCACAACATATGGGGAGTAGCAAAATCAGCCTCCTCTATTGCCAAGCCATCGCTTGCCACCGACAAGTCCTTAGTGAACTTCCTTTCTGTTGACGACGATGACAATGATGATGATATGGTGGATTCAGAAGAAGCAGTGAAAACCCAATACATTCATCCCAACAGTCTCGAGTCAGCACTATCATTAATTTGCGGAGTGAGCCCATCTCCTGGATCTCATGGATCAATGTCTTCATCAGGAAGTGGTGTTCTTGCATCTCAAAGAAGTAAGGAAGATCTCATGGCACTTGCAAAAGATAAGCATGAAAGAGCACTCATACCTAATGTATGCTCGCCACAAGATATTGGAGTGACCTATGATATGATTGGAGGCTTGGGTAATGTCAAGGAGTTACTCCGACAAAGTATTACATATCCACTAAAGTTTCCACACTTGTATAGCGAGGGAATTGCCAGAGAAGCAGTCAAGGGAGTATTACTATTTGGACCTCCAGGCACAGGTAAAACGATGCTCGCAAAGGCTGTTGCGACAGAAGGAGGTGCAAGTTTCTTGAGTGTAGATGCATCATCTGTCGAGAATAAATGGCTTGGCGAGAGTGAGAAGAACGCGAAAGCAGTATTCACTTTGGCTAGACGACTTGCACCGTGTGTTGTCTTTATCGATGAAGTGGACTCACTCTTGTCTAGCAGAGAAGGAAGCTCAGATGATTCTGCACATGGGACTTTGACAAGTGTCAAGACTGTGAGTACTTTCTTGTCACGTTAATCTCTGCGTTGCTGTACTCTTGCCTATTCGTCTAACACTGTGATATCCTTCCTTATCCTTTCCTCTTTCTTCTTGATTCTTTATTTAGACTATGATGAGTGAGTGGGATGGTCTCAATTCTGGAACCAATGGCGTCACTGGTTCTGATAGGGTTGTTGTTATTGGTTCAACTAATCGTCCATTCGATCTGGATGAAGCTGTTCTAAGGCGATTTCCTCGAAGGATATTAGTCGATCTCCCAGATCTTGAAACAAGACGAGAAATTCTTGAAGTTACACTTGCAGAGAATAGATTAGGTGGCGATGTCAACTTGACAATGATTGCAGAGAAGCTCGAAGGATACACTGGTTCTGATCTCAAAGAAGTCTGTCGCGAGGCTGTAGTTCAAATAAGTCATGAGCAAGCAAGGATGTTGGATAGAGGGGAACTTCTAGATGACGACGATGAAGAGTATTTAGAGAATGTTGGATCGGGATTTCAAATGTTGCGACCTGTTACCATGCAAGACTTTGAATCAGCAATGAAGAAGCTAAAGCGAAGTGTCTCGGAAACTGGCCGCGAGTTGGCAAAGGTCTGGGAATGGAATGATGAATATGGTGAAATAAAAAAGACTAACAAGAGGGATGTTCTTCCTCAGATGATGAACATGTTCCTGTAGACAGGGATCAAGATTAAGTAGACTGACATGTATATACAATATTTGCATTACTTTTGTGCATATATTATGATGAAGATTTCCTGTACAATTTTGTCATTGATGAAGTAAGAGAACCCGTGAAGGGAGAAGAGTCGGGCTCATCAAGTGTGGTGCGAACGAGTCCTTCCAGCCTTTCCTCAATTAATGGCGTAGCTTCAGCAATGGCTTGAAGATCACTAGGCATGCGTTGTCGCCTCCGTCCAACTTGCAGATCATGTGTCACTGGAGCAGTAGCACCTCTTTCGAGAAAGAGGAGAAGAGTTTGACTGATTTATGATTGCAGACACATTTAGGTCTTAGTAGACACTACAATACTTTATCACTAAGTTGTCTATCTTTGAAACATAACTTCTAATCTTACTAACCACCACCATTGTTTGGTGCCTGCATTGACGCCATCATTTGCATCATCTGATTCATTTGTTCTTGCTGTTGTCTTATCATCTCTTGCATTTGTTCTACACTAGGGTTATTGTTACCAAGTAAGTTGTTATTCCCATTATTAATCGGAGGAGCCATTGCTGTTGGATGCGGAGGTGGTGGAGGAGCCATTGGTGGTGGTGGCGGTGCCATTGGCGGTGGAATAGGAATACTTGTATTGTTAGTATCATGACTACTACTGCCTCCCATTGCCATCCCAAATGTATCAGATACTGGTATCGCATCATTGTGAGCATTATCATCAAATGCTGATATGTTATTTGTAGTTGTTGCTGAAGGAACTTGAGAAGTATCAGAGACTGGTATCAAATCATCTAATGCTGATATGTTAGAGCTATTCTGCTGCATTATTGGTGCTTGTTGTGGAATACTGGGATGAGATGGAACACCTGCGAAAAGTCCTGCTGCTATTTGCATCTTTCTCGATTTCTCAGCTTGAGCTTCTTCTTCATCAGCCTTTTGTTGCAGAGAGCTTTCTTGGAGAGAGCCGATTGGTGTACCTTGTACTCCTCCCATGGCTCCCATTGATGATACATCATCATGTTGCAAGTCGCTGAAATGATTAGTACTGGATGGCGGCGGCGGAGGACGTTCTATTGGAACGCTGGAGGTTCCTGAACTCATCCCCGTCACTAAACTTGGACGCAAGTCAAAATTGGTATTGTTCATCACGCCTCCATTATTCATCGGAGCAGAATTGCTCTGTCCAGTAAGTTCGTGACTATTAGTATTTCCGCTGGGCATATTTGATTGGGTAGGCATATGTTGAGGCATAGTAATATTCACATCTGGACTGAAGCCCAAAAGATCTGCACTACCTCCCTGAGTTGCTGCGTCGTTTGTTGACGCTATCGGAGCTGTTGCCGACATTCCAAATACATCTACTTGAGGAGTAGGATCTGGGTTGGAAGAAGCAAAACCCAGTAGATCTTCTCCAACGTTATCGATAGTAGTGTTTCCAGCGTCAATATTACCAAGCAAGTCACCTTCTAACAAATCACCAACTCTCTCTTGTTCTTCTCTTTGCATCTCTTCTAGATACTCTAATGCCTCTTTTAATGCGGCCTCCTTCTTTCTGAACTCAGGATCAGACTCTATATTGTTCTTCTCCAACTCTTCTACCTGTCTTTGACGTGTATATGGGTCATCAGTAAAGCCCTTCTTCAAGGAACTTATCTTTTGTTGGCGTTTACTCTTGTGTTGCTCTAATTCATATCTTGCACTATTGATCATATCCTCAAGACTATTTGCTGCTCCGACAACCTTCCCTCCTTTTCCTTGAGTGACACCTCCTCCAAAACTATCAACGGCACTAGAACCAGCCAGGTTACTTTTAGTTTGCCTTAGTCTTTGTTGCTCCATTGCTTGCTTTTGCTTTAAAACCTTTTCCTCTGCCGCCATCTTTTCTTGTAATAATCTATATCTTCCTTCGTCTGTAATGTAACCTACTTGCTTTTTACTCCCAATGGGCACTAATGACCCTCCTTGTTGTTGTTGCATTCTCAACTGTCGCAAATTGTTTGGTTGACTAACTATACTGTACAATTTACTTGCTGCAGTTCGAACGGGGTAGCCTTTATCAACACTTCCACCTCTTAACTTCAACATGGTAGCCGTAGCCTTGGTGCCAAACTGTGCAAGTTGATGCTGAATCCCATCCGTAGATAGCACTATATCATTCTCACCACTTGCTCTACCTTCATTATTCAATATCTGTTCTACCATTTGTTGCTCTATTAATGCAGTGTTCAATTTGCGTAGGGGCTCGACAGCCGTTTCAATTCTATACAATAACTCTCCATTCATTACACATGTTTCACTTCCATGTAGTAGCACATGTTGAATGAGTGATATAGTCTTTGTTAAGGCCAATACAGAATGTTGTGTATATCTACTAAGCGTCCAATCGATTACCAATTCCCATAACTCATTGGCAACTGATTCACCGTGTGTTCCGCTTCCCAATGCATTGATAGTAGTACCATTCTGACCATAGGAATTGTGATACCCATAAGTGTATGACGCAGCTCTGGAAGATGTGCGTTTCACAGTTTATGAAGACGAAGGAGATGCGAATGTAACATATGTTAGCATATGTGGCTTACAAAGTCAGTCAAATAAAGGCAAAATGAAGGCCGAACAAAGTAGCCAGATCACCGACAAGTCACATGAAACACACAATTCACACGATGAATAAGTACTAACGCGGACTTTCCTGTTCATATCTAATGTATTCATATATTCAATTGCATCATCATATAAAGAATACGATATTGTCCTTTGTATCTCGGTAGGACCACGAGAGTTGGATGTTGCATTGTATACTAACTTTTGTAACTTAGTTTGTGTTTGCTGTGGTGTTGTAGTTGATGGGAAGAGATTTAATGTATTATTCAATACGTTGTTCATTTCGATATAAGTTTTTTTTTGCAACAGCCCTCCTTCAGGTGATGTATATGTATGTATCAGATCCTCGCCCACATTAGCTCTCAAACCACCAACGACGATACATAGACTCTTTCTCTTTTCTTCCTTTGTAAGAGTTTGTTGCTATACTAAGCAGCTATTCAGCAAGTCAACATCAATCCTATCACTAGCCAGCATGCCATTTTGCCTGCCTTCTAGTTTTTTGATACTTAGCAATTGGCCCACGAAGACAAAGTATTTGTAATCTCAAAGTCGTATTCTTAAGATATCCTCGATCGTATTGAAGTAAATCCTGACATACTTTTTCACTAACAAAACTAAGGTATGT
>Ga0075437_10735_pt1 | contig 11549 bp, 5 predicted proteins | sample MintriMetagenome_FD_74266 | JGI IMG/M metagenome (GOLD analysis project Ga0075437, IMG submission 74266) | Marine eukaryotic communities from Monterey Bay, USA to study complex ecological interactions - Minidiscus trioculatus and... | ecosystem: Environmental > Aquatic > Marine > Unclassified...
GCCTTGGCTGCAAACCTAATAGAGTTGAGACTCTCATTGAAATGAGCCTGATGTGGACTACAGCATACAATTGCCAATGTTTTAGCATCCCCCCCAAGGGAATTACGCAAGAGGTATGTCAACTTGGAATCACGGAATGGAATGTGCTCAGACTCAGACTTCTTGGCTTGGAGCTTTTCAATTACAAGTGCCAAGGCTGAGAGGGAGGTATTGATATGCTTGGCTTCAGTAAGCAACGCTCCATGTGATCCACTCTTATCAAGACGCTCAGACCCAGCAAGGTCGATAATGTGTAGACAACCACTCCTGTTGATGCTACTGCTAATATCAGTGGTTGACGACACATCGAAATGAATTGTAAAGAGTAAATGGGAACGGGATGATTCGGCGTTGGACTTTGTTGCTTTTACACAACGACGTTCTTGGGCAAGCTGAAGGATGCCTGCAACCTCTTTTTCATTCTGAGCATTGACCTTGACGTTACCCACGGCCTCATTACTGGACAACTTGAGCTTGATTAGCTGTCCATCAGGGCCTGCATTGTCATCGAGCAAGTCACGAACTTCCTCATTGTAAATCTCCAACAACTCAACTCGGATAGAAACCGACACATTATCGACTCCTTGACTCTGTTCAAATTCACGCTTGGCAGAGAAGAGCTTTTCAACAGCCCGAGGGATGAGCCCACGATTCTGTGCATCTCCAATCATGGTATGAGTCTGAGGTGTGTGGTTGTAAATAACGAGAATAAGAGATGAGGTTAATTTCAATAAGCGCTAGAAGACATATCATGCACACACACAAAGTCAACTAAGCATTTACCTTGCCACTAGATGTCTGACCATAGGCAAACATACAAACATGTTTCCCATCAACACAACTTTGAACTAACGGTTCGGCACCTTCCCACACATCCTCTTGTCCATTCTCTGGATTGAATACTCTATCAAATCCATACTTCCACTTCTTACGTCGTGGATTGAGACCACCACGATCCTTGTAGGGTTCAGTCAGTTCAATAGTTTGCTTGGTAAGATCATTGAAGGATGTGTAGTTTGGTGAGGACTTGGAATCACCTCCCAGGCTTGACGGTGATGAAGTTTTACGATCGGTAATTGATGGAAAGTGGAAGGGACATTCAACCTCTCCACCACCTTGAGAAGACTGAGTAAGTGATCGAGACGATGATGCAGACATTGATCCACGTGATGATGGTCTACTACCCCCAGCCATTGAACCACGAGACGACGGACGATTTGATGAATAGTTGTACCGCTGTTGTTGAGGTTGCTGTAACAAACGTTCACTTTCAATCATCGGCCGTACCCTAACAAAGACACGTATATTACCACTCAATTGTATAACACGATTATGTAAATCTCTTCGAATTTCATTCAATACAAACTTCTCTTGTATTAATTGACGTTCAATTACCTCAAATTGTTCACAGTAGTTGGATTTGGATTGCAGTTTACTTTCAAGACTTGATATTGTTAGTTGGGCTGATTCTAAATGATTGGTGAGTGTTTGTAATTGACTTGATAATTCGGTTAGTTTGGAATCGGACTTTGATTTGTCAGCTTGGAGTGTTAATGATAGGGATTTGGATGTTGCTAATTCATCTTGTACCTTGATTAGTTCATCTTGTACACTGGTAATATCAGCTTGAGCTTGGGATAGTTCTTGATTGAGTGTGTCCCGTTCAGCTGTGACGGATTTCAAGGTAGTTTGTAACTCCTCATCACGAATCTTACCATCTTGAACTTGTTGCTTCATATCATCCTCCAACATACCGAGCTTGGTCGTTAGCTGTTCATTCTCCATTGCCATCTCTTCCAGTTGACGTTCATTCTCCTGATACTTGACATTGATAGACTCGACTTGATTTGTAAGATCAACATTTGCAGACTTGAGATTGGCCGATAATACATTAGCTTGTTCCACTTGACTATCCAACTGAGATTGAAGATCCTCCTTTTGTGCCTTGGTAGTTTCCAATTCACTTTCAAGTACTTGCTTAGCCTCCTTCATCTCATGTAATTGACCCTTCAACTCTTTCACTTCACGACTATATCCCTCCTCCAATGCATTGCGTGAGTTTGGTGATGACATTCCCTCCATTGTACGTTTTGTAGATGATAGTTCATCCTCGATGGATACCAACTTATCTTCCAATTGAGAAATAGTATCATTCAAATTGGTAATAGTAGCAGCATGATCTGCAACATTCGATTCAAGTGCTGTAATGGTACCTTGTTGTTCCGTATTTACATCCTTTTGTACCTTAATTTCGTCATTCAAGGTTGTAAAAGTAGTTTGTAATTCATCCTCCTTGGTTGATAATACCTCGGTCAATTTGGTTTGGGTATTGTTTAATTCCTCCTTGAGAGTATCGTATCGCTGATCCTTATTTTCAATAGTTTGAGTTAATAACTTTGATGCACTATCCTTCACTTGATGTAACTCCTTGGTATGCTCTTCTTTGAGCTGTGCCATACTATCTTCTACATTCTGTTTATCAGCATGTAACTTCTCCAACTCAACTTTGTACCTTTCACCACTATCCTTCTTATCATTCTCCAATATATTAATCTTACCCTCCAACCCTTGAATAATACCAATCTGTTCAATACACTTTATCTGTAATTCACTCTCCACACTCTTACTCCCTTTATCTTCCATCTTCTTGTTCTTCTTTAATTCGTCCTCCAACAAATTATACTTGACCAATAACTCTTCATAACGTGACTTATAATGTAATGTGTCCCTTTCGCTACTTGCACACTTTGTAATTAACTCCTCAATTCTTGATGAATTATGTTGTTCTAATGATTGTGCCATTATTGTACGCATTTCTTCAGTAGTTGGTCCCTGTGGTTGTACAGGTGGGAGTTTGGCATCTTTGGAATGGGTACGCTTCACTCTTTTGGAGGTACGTCTACTTCCACCACCATTTCCCAATCCTGCACCACCCAACCCACTTAGACTATTATTACCCAAACTATTTCGACTAGTAGCAACTTCTCTTGCCTTTTCTAATCTCAACCGTTCTTTTTCAATAGTAGCATCATGACGTCGTTTAGCATTCCTAATAGATTGTTGATGAAATTGTTTATCGGGTGGTGAGAAGTGTAGTTGTATTCCACCCTCTCTTTTTGTGCTACCCCCGCTGTTGCTGCCGTCACTTCCCAAACTATTGGCACCGCTGCCCTGAGCATAACCACTGGCACCATGATGAGATTGAGTAGCAATTCCACCAACCATTACAACACCCTTTGGTGGTGAACTATCACTATTAGATTCTTCTTCTTCTTCGGATTGTAATTCGTTTAATTCTTGTATACCCTTATCAAATAATCCCCTCCTATTATTACTACCCAACCCACCATTTAACCCATTATTATTATTTAATCCACCATTTAATCCACCACCACCACCATCATTAGCAGACTCTTCTAACTGGGCAGCTAATTTCTTTTTGGTAGCACTACGCGTAGTTCGTGGTGATGTTTTCTTACCAGATTGAGACTGACTACGTTCTTCCAATACTTTCCAATACGGTGTTGGACTTAGTATTTGTGGTGGTGATACTTCTTCATTATTGGAGGTATTAATAGAAGAAAGAGAGGGTTTGGATTTAGTTGGTGTCATGTTTAGTAAATTTTCTTTGATACCCTCTCCAATATTATTATTAGTTGTGGTAGTTTTGGCAGTGGGTAAACTAGCTAAAAATCGTGCAGTAGTGGTACTACTACTGCTAGCTATACCGGCGGGTGGTGCTGATGAATTTGGACCACCGTGAGATAATGATGAAGATGTTGGATTTGCGAATGAACCACGTTTACGTTGTTGTGATCGAGAAGAGGTAGTATTAGTACTTTTTGATGATATTGAGGAGGATGTTGACGAGGCTACTGAAGCGTCGCCACCTCCTTTATTATCACGTCGACGTGCTGATGATCGCTGCATGATTATTGGCTTCTTATATTAATATTCCCCGCCAACAATATCTACATATCAAATATCGATTTTGTTGCCTTTATTTTTTACATTTGATAATACCAACTGATTGTTTTTATCCCCTGGTATATAAATGCAAAGATACCGAGGGATAATAATTTTTTATTTAATCGTTTTTTGTCATCTGATGCGAGTAGAGAGAGCAAGTGCACCACTTACCGCTATCCTTTATCATCTCACATTGCTGATAAACAATTAATAAACTATTGTTATCAGATAATATATTCATCCATACTGCATCATCATTCATTAGGTTATGAGCTACTGTTTCATCTCCATCCAATCATGAATTACAACCACAACCAAACACAATCACCTCTATCGAGTGATAATGATAAGAAGAGAAGCAGCAGTGATAACAATAATGAAGATGATACTAATCCACAGCTGTATAATAATGTCGGTGGCGATGGTAGTGTTGATAAGCCATCTTTTGGTACTGAGTTTATATCAAACGATATACTCTCAAAACAACAAAATGATATCGATGGATTGGATCTTACGTTATCAAACATTAATGAAATACATAATAATAATATCAATAAAATCGCACTTTCTACAAATTCAAATAATAAAAATGAATCATTCGGCACCTTTTGTGAGCGCACCTCACGTACGAGTCAAGTCAAACATTTCTTTACATTCTTTTTTGATGAGGAACTAAATAGTTCCCAACAAGCAGCACGTGATAATTATAGAGGATTATGTGCAGGGGATGTAAGAAAGTTGCATAGTGCAGGGGCCGTATATTTACCTACTGATGAGGGAGGAGTTGATGCTATGCCTTCTTTGGTATATGGGGATAGAACAGGTCAGCAGTGCTACTATATTGAAAAACAATTAATTGCCTTCCAAAAAATTGGTAGATTTGGTATTGATGCAACCACAAAAGAGGGATTCTATGATAAGGAATTGGGGGCAGGTAGTTATGTAATGAAGGGTGCGTTCAGTATGGAAAATATGGATATAGATGTCCAACGAGAGCAACGGCTACGTCTAAATGAGAGACTTAAACAAATGTGTATGATTAAGTCGGGTGAACTTCCCAACTTGAGTGTTAGAGATGCTGTCGAGTTATCACGAACGGGGATTGCTGTCGAAGCACAAATATTAAGATATATGATTATCAATAGTAGTGATGATTGTTCAAGTTGTGGTGGAGGTGCCTTCATCAAATCATTAGCATGTGGAACAGAAATGGCTGATGTTGAAACAGGTATCACCAAAGTATTAGAAGACTTAGGGCATCTCCCACGTAATTTGCCACAACACCCAGATGAAAGCATCAGCGGCAACATTGGACAAGTAGTACATGATATGAAGGAAGTAAATCAAGAGCTACTCGGTTATCTTCTTAGTCGTCCACTTCCCCAACAGAAACGTATTTCCAAAAAACGTCAACAACCCATGTCATGTTCAAGCTGGATGCCCGATTTAGATATTGATAGACATGGACTTACAGTGCTATTGATGAGTTGTATGTTGCAGGTGGATACATTACCGCAAGTGGATGTTTTAGACACACCTGAAAACAAGCCTCCCGTTTTTGGAAATGCTTTTGGACTTGAGGTTCCAATTAAGGCAACATTGGCCAAGCTCAAAGGAATATCTATCTTCAACGATTCACTTTTTGGTAAACCTGCCCGAAGAAGAGCAATTAAACGTATCTTGATGTATATTGCCTACATTACAAAGTATGGTGGATGGTTATATTTGGATACCAACAAGGCAGCACTAGTTGTTCAAGATGATATCGGTATGGTTGACTTCCTCAAGCAACTACATGATGGTGTAAGTCACCCACAGTGGACAGTTGAGAAAGAGTTCTCATCTACCGGTGATATCATCATGAACTTGGATATGGGGGACGATGTAGAACGAAAGATTGTCGTTCATGGACCACCAGGTTATCAAGGGTATGCGGGGGATGATCTAGATTTGGACGTACAATTGCCAAGTATGAACAAAAGAGCAAAGTCCAACTTCCTCAAACGCCGCCTCACTGATGTGCTACTTGCAGAGTGTGATACCATTGAGGATGCTATGGGAGGTGATGATAGTGGTTTGGATGAGTCTGTGATGTCTAATCCTATTGCTACGAATCATATGTATATCTGGTCGATCAAGAATGGACATTTTGGTATCATCAAAAGTTTCCAAGAATCTATTGGATCGAAGTGAGAATCTCTTCCAGCCAGAGTTCAATCCACCACCCGGAAAAGGTGGTTGCATGATGAGCGACGAGTCTGATCTATTAGGTAGAAAGCAACGTATTAAGGATTTAACCGAGAAGAAGCGAGTTGACAATCCAAAACGTGAGTGGACCGAGGCGGAAGATAAGATTATCATTGAGAACCAGAAGAAGTTGGGGAACAAGTGGGTGGAAATTTCAAAGCTCTTGGTCAAGAGATCAAACGTTGATGTAGCCAGTCGGTGGCATAATGCTTTGGATCCCGAAGCTAAGACCAAGAAGAGAAAGAGTTCAGCACAGAAGACACAGGAGGAGGTTGTTGATACATCAGATAGGCCAGCAAAGCGTCAGAAGAATGCAACAGTCAAGAAGTGTGTCAAGTGCGGTATGGAAAAGAAGAAGCGGAGTTATCTCATTGAAGAGTGGGATAAATTGGAAGATAACGAACGGATATGCCAAGTTTGTACAAAGAAAGAGGGTAAGCGATTAGCAAGATTTGATCCAGCGGTGAGGAGAGAGCTTGATCAAGCGGTGAGGAGGCTAGAAGAGAAACAAGCAGCCGAGAAGAAGCGACTTGAACAAGAGAAGAAGGCAGCAGCAGAGGTACAATCAAGACTATCAGCACATCAACAGATGGAACAAATTGAACGAGTCACTATCTCTGTTGTCAGGTCAAAGAAAGTTGAACTCGGCCTTGGCGTGGGGAAGAGAGATGATAGAATGGTAGTCACCTCTATTTCACCTGGCATCTTTGATGGAAGTCAGCTTGGCGTCGGAATGATAATCGATTCTGTGAATGGATCCTGTCCTTTATCATATAAGGACGCTTTGCGTACACTTCAGAACGCTGAAGGAAGGATCAATATTGTGGCCCTAAGTAGGGCAAAAAAGAATGTCCCAGTCCAAGGAGCACTCGGTGGTAGCAAAACGGTCAGGGAGTAGGGAGGCTAAAGCTTGACCAGTGGGAGGAGAGTTGGTTTTTGAGCTAGGTAAGTAATTGGGAGTCTCTATACTAACTGGACATAGGAGCTATTTTTATCGGCTCGGCATCAGGAGGATAAAAACAATATCTTTTAGAAGACAGGAAGTCTGCAACGGCCGCATAACAATAAGTAGGTAAAGAAATAGTCTATAAGAGATTATAAATAGACAAAGATGTAGTCTAAAATTGATAGCTTCTTATAAGTATCTATTTCCGTCTTAGCAACAACTCTGTAACCTTACTTTCTTCCGATAATGCTTTTCTAACAACATCCCTTCCACCATATTTTGGTGATAGTAATGGAACAGTACGAAGTGGATGATCTCTCCTTCTTTCATTTCCAAGTAGCCATATCTTTACCGATTGATTTGATTCGGCGGCGGCATTATCACTATCATTTATTGTTGTTGGTATATCATCATTCATCGTAACTTCTTTCCAATTTGAGAATGAATTACATAGTTTAGTTTCAGTTGTTGCTGCTGTCTGCTGATCATCATGGTCTATATCAAGAGGGACGTCAAGTGGCGGATCTTCATCGCCTGGCCAAACATTGAACAGTATAACACTTCTTCCAAATTGTTCTTCTGGTTCGTATTCGGCACCACCCTTAACGAATGGTAACATCCATATATCAGTTGGTCTAGGTACTGTATGCAAATCTCTTCCATCAAACCGTAGTAAACGCCCCTCTACTGCAGGTATAATTGACATGGATACACCATTCTCTCCTTCCGATGAGCACTCTTCTTCTTCCGATATTGATGGATCTTTCATATCTTTGAGTAAATCTCCGCCTGAGCTTCTATTCGGAAATACCACCGTAGGTCCTCTAACATCAGTACCAACCTGTAAGTATAATACATGACCAAATGTGGGATATCGATGTCCATAACTTTGTTGATATGTAGATGCATATTTACTTTGCAAATCAACATCTTTCAGTATATTGGTATCATCATCCATATGTCTGGATAAGTTCTCATCAACATCAGTATGTGCTTCTATATGACGCCACTCTTGACGTGTCCAATACTCGATATACTGTTTCTGCCCATCACTACTACTGCTTCCATTGTTGTTGTTATCAATCTCGGTCAGTATCACGTCGAGAGTTTGTTCGATTATGTTTCTATTGTTGTGTCCATTGGTATCATCATCATCAGTATTAGTAGTAGGAGAAGTATATCGAGTAAAACATTTGTGTTCTAATCCCAACTTTTTAGCATATTGATGTAATTCCATTCGTTGATCTATGTTTGGTAAAACATCATTCCAAACTATCAGTTTAACTCTATTGTTATTGTTCTTCCCCGATGTTGATAGTGCGGCGGCGGCGGAGAGAAGGAAGAGAATACGTATCATTCTGAAGTTTTATATGATATGTTACCGACGATTAGCGGTCCTATATACATCATCAGTTACCTTCTAATAGATCAACTATCGACCATCAACAAAACTCGCTCTCACCCACAAAAACAGAAAAGATGGCGATCAACGAACCTAAATCATACAAAATGAGGAGCCCTCGACTAAAAAGTGTTGGACAAATGATGCATTGTCTTGTAATAGGAGCAGAGAGAGAGACAAAGCCGGATTCGTCATCGCCGATATGGTTCAACCAAATGCTTCACCAAATGGTTGGCTATTAATCATCATTTCTGAGGGCATACTACAATAAATAAAAACAAAAGTACATATTCATATAGTTTAGACGATGGGATATTCATTAGAAAAATCAAGTCCATTGCAAAAGTCAATTTTCGTCGATATTGGCGGCGGTGGAAGTAAAGAACGACATGATAATAAACATATATCTAAATCTAAATCGTCATTGGTAGTTGCAATATCCAAGCCTACATCAACAAACAAGTCCAACAATGATACCGTATCTTCATCATCCAACAATGTCGACGATGATACTACTAAACAACAGAAACATAGTCCACATAAAGTGCACGCACCGCTATTAGAACAATTAGCATCCATGGCCGAGAAGGAGGTGTATTCAGTTGAACGTGAGTTGGGATCATCTGTATTCTTCAACAATGGAGGCTCAACAACAACTAGCAGTGGTGGTAGTACTCCATCGTCGAGCAATGACTCAATCATCAATAGCAACAATCTATGGGCATCTTCTTCAATGCATGATAAGAACGACAACGATAAGAAGATTATGAAGAAATCAGGGATTGTAAAGTTAGTAAAGAAGGAAGATGAGAGAGATGGCAAACTAAAGAGATTAAGTATGGTTACTCCATCGGAGAACGGATCTCATGTATCCTTGGTTAATGCTATTAGCAGCGGAGGTAACGACAAGGACAAAGACGACACCAAGGTGGTAAATAGTAAAAAGGATAGAAATGAAAAGATAACAGTAAATGATAGTGAGGAGTCATCTACCCACAGAAAAGAATTAGTAAAGTTGCAAGGAGAAGAAGACAAATCATCATCTCCCTCGTCAGGAGATAAGAATGAGAGCAAAGAAGAGGGGGATGCCGAGCAAGTGAATGATACCACCACTGCCATATCATCACAGAAAGTCATCAATCATCATGGTAGTGTACCTCCTACTCAACCATATGCATATCATATGCACGGGCCGCCTCCGCCAGGATACCCTTATCAAGCTATGCCTCCTCCTCTACATCATCATCATTTGTATCATCCATATCAGTACTATCCGTATGCTTATCATGCTCATCAACCACTACCTTCTTCAATGACAGCGAACCCAAAAGAAGATGTGAATGATACACAACAGAAGCAGTCTATCCAAGCACCAAAAGAGCAAGATGAAACGAATGTGGAAGATTCATCTCAACCATCGGAAGAGAAGAAGAAGTTACCACTAAAGAAACGAAAGTTAGGAGAGCTTACTGATGACTCCAATAATAAGCAAGAGGCTGATACTAGTGCTCATTTGCAACTTAGTAGAGAAGAGAAGCCATCAAGTGATAAGCCCGAGAAGAAGATGCTCAAGTCGGATGAGACCAAAGCTGCAGATGATAAACAGAAGAATGGATATCCATACGCTTATCCTCCATTCTATCATCATCCGTATGGAGGTTACTATCATCAACAAGGTCAGTTTCCTCATACCGCTACGGCCTCTCCATATCCTCAGATCTTATACTCTCCACATGCATATCATCAATGGTCTCCGTCTCGCCATGTGGCTCATTCGACAACAGAAGAATCAACTCCCAAGATATCCAATATATCTAGCCAAAAGGCATCAAGTAAAGAGTTGTCAAGCTGTCAAGCCTCGATTCAGTTTCAGAAAGTAGAAAAGGTGATCAATGTGTCCTCAACCAAGAAAAAGAAGCATCATCTAACTCCAGCCAAAGAAGACTGCCTTGGCCACGAAGAGAAGGAGACGAAGAAGAAGACGCCAGACTTGTCTCAAACATCAACAATTACAATCTCAACAAAAGGCAGAGATAGATGCATACTCATGACAACAACTGCATATCGTTCCATCAAGGCGACAGATACTCAAGCGGCGGCAACAGACGTTACCCCACCTCCTCTTCCACCATACCAGGAGCTTGTAAACTATCCTCAATACCTATCAGATAGTAAGGCCGGCCAGAAGCAGCAAAAGATGCTAGCATTGAAGAATATGACTAAGAATGAGCATGGCGAAGGCAGCAAAGAAGATTCAACAAGACATTGCGTTATGTGTGGTACATGCTGCGTCTACGCTACTACTAACAAGAAAGTACAGCTTAGCCTACAGCCAAAGCCAAACAACAGTAGCAGTGATGAGGATACTATGAGTATTAGTACGGGTATCAACACAGTATCCTCTTCCTTATCGTCACCCGATACTGTTACAACAAAGCAACAACACTATACCTATACAATACCTCGTCAGAACAAAGGCTTGTGTACTTCGTGTGATGTCAAGGTATGGCTATACAATGATGATACTAAGCCCCAAGTTCCAATCAAGTGGTGCAAGGGCTGTAAGAACTTTCGTACATGGCCACTAGCCTTTGGTAGTAAAGTCAAGGCAACAAAGTGTACTAAATGTCGTGATAAGCAGCGTATTTCCTACAGTAGTGCCAAGGAAAAGAAGGCTAGGAAGTAGCTTGAGCCATGAGAGGAAACGAGTCAGAAGATAGTAAAGACACTAGATGAACTTAATATTATGGGCTGAGAGGATGAGGACAAAGATAGAGGATACACATGGTATCCTTTTTTAGAGATAAACAAGTAAGTGAAGAACCATACTTCTCTAGAGTCTTCATTTCAAAGTATCTAAATATGATGAGTTGATCCAACAAAGCAATATAATTGACCTTTTTTCCTACGAACACGTGGAATAAAAATAACATGACTTCATTTTTG
>Ga0075437_14501_pt1 | contig 11532 bp, 10 predicted proteins | sample MintriMetagenome_FD_74266 | JGI IMG/M metagenome (GOLD analysis project Ga0075437, IMG submission 74266) | Marine eukaryotic communities from Monterey Bay, USA to study complex ecological interactions - Minidiscus trioculatus and... | ecosystem: Environmental > Aquatic > Marine > Unclassified...
GTGTGCTAGTAACTTATCACCCAAACGAGTAGGGGGTGTTGATAATAATAATAGAGAGGCTGATAGAGGGGGTGATACTTCACAAATTAGTCTAAACAGTTCACGAAGTTCATGTAATAATTCTAATTTAAGTGGTCGTACAACACAACCAAATATAGTCAGCCCAACAAATGATGATGATGATGAACAATCGATACATTCAGTAAGGAGTACACGATCATCACGAAGTTATACTCCCCGCACCTCTACTTCAGCCTCGGCCTCCTTTATTGGTAGTAGTTCAAGGAGTGGCAATAGAGAAGGAACACATCGAGAATTTATTAGCAGCTCACATCCATCTCGACATTCTCGAGTTGACATTAGCGAAGACGATGACGATAATGATAGTCATTCAATACAGTCAGTTAGAAGTAGTAAAAGTGAGGCCCTCCCTTCAACATCAACACGAAATAATACCAATAGTAATTTATATAAAGCACGAAATACAATAAGGAGTCAAAGTAATGGACGGGCTAGTTCTACAGGACGAGGTGGAGCGCGTATTAGTCGACATAAGGAAATGAAGGATGACGAAGATGACGATGAGGATGAACGAAGTGTTAAATCAAGCATGTCACTTACCCGAAGGCGTGAGGCGCATACACGACATTCGGAAGTTCGTGATGCATTATTAGAAAATAAGTCATTACGTTCTCAAAGTGTTAGTACAGAGATTTTAGATGAAGAACAATCACAACATACTATACATTCTCAACAATCTAAAAATCGTAGTGTTAGTTCATTATCAACACGACAGATTGGTAATATTGGTCACCATTATAACTCGTCACAACAGTTGGGAGGAAGTGGGAGTTTATCCCATCTTCAATATTTAGATAATCCACCCAATAATAATAATAATTTTCAGCAGCAGCAGCAGTATTGTCAACAAATCGGGGATAATCATAATCAACATGGAATTGGACAATTGTATACATCGACTAATCCACCACCACCTCAACAGGGGGTTAGATTTCATCCACATACAAAACCAGCAAAATCTGATGTTTCCGTAACTTCCTCTTCAGTTATGAGTGGCGGTGGGAGTTCACAAGGCTCACACGGAGGATCACAGGGTAGTGTAGAAGGAAGATCACAGTATAGCGGCGATTCGTCACATGAAAGTAATGAGCATAATACTAATTATTCAAGAAGGGATACAGCTGGTAGCTCAGTTTATACAGGTGGTAGCTCAGTTTACACTGGTGGCAGCTCAACATATGCCAGTTCTGCATATACCGATGCAAGTTCACATTATACCACCGGTAGCTCTGCATACTCCCATTCACAGGGAAGTAGTGCCGCTAGCAGTGATCATGATAGTTTAATTGAAAGTGCCATTGATGCTGCCAATAATGCTGCACGATCTCGAGGAAAGGGGAATAATAAAGGGAATAATGGTGCAGGGAATAATAACGGTGGATGGGATCCATCAATGATTGTTCGAGCTGCTAATGATAGAGGGGGAAGTGATGGTAGTATTAACCGAAATGGTGGTGGAAATAATATAGAAACTAATTCCAACAACGGGGGACGAGGAAGGGCAGCAGGTACATATAAAGAAATGCAAGGAGGCAATAGTGAATCGGAATTATTGCAATCATTATTAATGTCTGGTCAATGTAATCCCGTATCACAAGGTCAAGAACATGAAGAGGACGTGGATGATGAAGAGGAAGAGGTATACACTGAAGATGAAGAATCACCCTACTCTTCCCTAGAGGGTAGTGGACGATCATCACGAGGAGGAGACTCATCATCCAACTCAAGTCATCATGCACACAAGGTATTACCACCGCCGAAGAGTGCATTACGTCCAAGTAAGTTTGGTACGAATCAACCACAACTTAAATCTGCCGCTCATCAGGCAATTCCAAGAAGTGATAGTATGAGATCATCTTTTTCGGCTGAGGAGGATGATTCACATTCTGTTAGTTTTTCGGAAGAGAAGAATTCAATGAACCAACAAGGAGGTGCGATTGTTCCGTATGAAGAAGATGTGTATGAAGAACCAATGAAACCCCCACGGGGTGGTATGCCGCAGCAGCATGGTCAGTTTAGACCACCGCCGCCTCCACCACCGAGACATCAAATGATGAACAGTCCCGAGTATAATAATACTCATCAGAGTCAGGGTAAGATGTATAATGGTGAGCCGGTGGAAACTCCCGAGTTAAATCAGCATCACAAGGCTTATGAGCAGCACCGCAGTCCCTCGAGTATACCTCCTCCAAGTTCCAAGCCCGTGGGTATATTAAAGAATAGACAACAGCAGCAGCCACCTAATCCGCACATGCCTCAATCACCACCTCAACATCAACAGCAATCTATCCGGCAGCCAATGGAACCACCCACACCGTCACCAGAACGACAAGACCAACGACGAGTAAGTCAGCCTGAAATGAGACTTGCAAATATGATTAATCAACAAGAACAACAGTATCATGATGATCATCGTCGTCATTCTGCTGAACCGATCATGCAGCATCAGGGATCAAGTAGGGGTGACGATCGGTCAATATCCTCAAGTGATCACTCAAGGGAGCAGCATAGACGTTCTGATCCATTGCCACAACAGGCAGGATTATATGGTTCGCCTCAACCTCAACAGTACCAACAGCATGATGCACCAAGATCTGGCCCAATATACCTCCCAAGTCAGCAAGAACGTCAACAAACTATACAACGTAGGTCATCAACACCTCAACAAGACTGTTATAATGATAGTGAGGAATACATCTCACCATTATCCAAGTCAAATCCTACACTATTAAAAGGTAGGAAGGAATCTTCTCAATATCAAAGTGCCACTGAAACTGAAATGACACAATCGGATGTTAGTGCTACCAATAGTGGCAGTAATAACAATAATCCCATGACTGGGCCAAGTTCCTTTGATGATAAAGGACGATGTATCAAACATCCACACATTCGATTACGTAAGAAGAAGATGTTAGGTGGATGGAAGGTTATACTTGTCAACTGTCCTGATTGCTGTATCGAGGAAATGTTACGTATGAAACGAGAGGGTAATAACAAGCGTCGAGGTGGTGGGGGTAAGTCTACTTCGTCACGTGGACAACGAGATTCACGTAGACAACGTAGTCCATCACAAGATGGCAGTACATCTTCTTCTCAGCAACAACAACTACCACCGATATCACAACTTACGATACGTCATTCGAATGATGCTTCCGGGTATGGTAGTGATGGTGGTGAATCGATGGGATCGTCAGCGTCGGAGATTACCTATGGCACGCGAACCTCACATACTGATCATACCGGTAGTTCGAATAGTGGTCCGCATTGTGTTACACGAATGCCTTTCACAGGAAAGTCTGCGTTTGTATTGTTTTACTGTGTGAATGATGTGTGTTCAATATAAAAGTCTCGACGAGTTGACTGTTTAATTGCCCCTGCATATCATATGTACTAACATGTTATAATCTTCTCTCAATACGTAAACACGCATCTTCCAGATGCCTATGGCGATAAAGGATGGTATACTGGAGAAGTGGCCTCGGGTTCTGGATTACCACATGGTCAAGGACAAATGCATTATTGTGACGGAGGTATGAGTGCAGGGTATTGGAGTAATGGCATCCTTGCAAAGAATGGTCCATTAGCTCCAAATCCGCCTCGGCCACCTCCCATGCCTTTGAATAATCAACTGCATTCTCTGCCACCACGAGGAAGTAAGAGTAAGCATAGATCTAGTGGCAGCCATTCTAGTCAGAATTCGAATAATCATCGAGCTCCGACAACATTGAATAATGTACCACCGCCCAAGCAACAACAGCAACAATATCAAGCACCAGGCGAATCAGTATTTAATGTAGAGTGGAGAGATCACGAAGGTGCCTTGGGGTATTATACAGGCGAGACTGACGAGAGTGGTGAGCCTAACGGCCTCGGTTCAATGTGTTACCTTCATGATAATAGTGTGATAGAAGGAGAGTGGTATCATGGCAAACTTGAACAGCGGCTAACCTTGAACTTGCAGAGGAATATGTCTAGTCATCAATGACGAGAAGATGGCTCTGCCCATGCACACAAGACGGTTAACAGAGATACCAACTTGTATATTTAAAGATTGCAATTACTCTATGGAAATATCTTCATACTCTTCATCTAAGTTCATCTCTTGATCTATGTCGCTATCATCTTCCATAACACTGAAACTATAATCACTGTCATAGTCACTCTCTGGAAAGAGCCACGCCTCTCCACGCCAGATCATATACTGATCAGCAGGACAAAGGTATTTCAAAATAGTTTCCTTAACAGGGCCGGGCACTTCAATGCAATATGCATCTCGATTTGTAATAAGAGTGTCTTCTGCTTGATCCATATTTGCTTTCCATAATGCCAGTTCAAGCAGTGTTGTAGCCTCCCTGATTTCATAGTACCTAGTCCAACGATCAATCTTGAGAAGGCTTTCGCGGATTATAGCCCAATTCATACCATGCTGGCTATTATTTGGGAACATGCGGCCGATTCCCATGGATTCAGCAGAAACAAATAACATCTACCTTCCTCTGGATTGCACCGCGGACTTCATTTACTTTGTTCTTGATATCTTTGCTACAATGTATGATACATTCCAATCGATTACTAATACTAGGAAAGGTAAACCTTTGTAATGAATCACATCCACTAAATGCTCTTCTGTAAATCATCTTGATATTTGTATTGAGTCCGACCTCGGTCAAACTATCACAATGGCCAAATGTTCTATTGATAGTTAAGACTCCTTCCACGTAATGTTCTCCGCCAATTTCAAAAATAGTGGAAGGCAAACTTATACTCTCTAATGATTGACAACCCCGAAATGCACTCTTTCCAATCGATTGCAGACCTTCATTCAATGTTATATGTCTTAAAACACTGCAATTTCTAAACGCAAATTTATTAATCTCAGTGACAGTCGATGGTAATGTAATATTATTCTCTAAAGATGAACAATGATCAAATGCACATTCATCAATCTTCCGTAACCCTTTATTGAACACTATCTCCTTCAAATTGCTGCAAGTACAAAATGCACCCGGTCCAATCACAGTAACAGTAGACGGGAACTTGATGTAACTTAATGATAAGCATTTATAGAATGCAGCTGCACCTATTTCTTGTAATCCCTCGTTACATACCACTTCATACAATTTACTGCAATCTCTAAATGCACCATGAGCTATCTCCTCAACAGTTGATGGGAGCTTAATACTTTCTAATGTTGTACAATAACCAAATGAGTATTCCCAATTGTCTTTAAACCCTCATTCAATACTACTTCTTCCAGTTTGTCACATCCTCTAAACGCATTCTCTTCAACCTCAACAACATTAGGATGAAATCTCACATGCGTCACATCTTCAGGAACAATCCCATGCCCTTTATACTCAAATATTTGCGGTATCATATTATCACTATTAGCTTTACGCTTCTTTAGTCTTTCGCCCACACTACTCATGTTTGTGATATTATTAACTTCTCCCCCTTTTGAGATTATTGTTTATGTGAGTAAGCTTATATAATGTGTATAAGATGTGTTCGTAAATTATTTATGCCAATGTTGTCGAGCAAGACTGAACCGTCCTTAAACTTCCAGCCACGATGAAAGAGAAGAATAACGATTAGTTCGTTTTACACCATAGAATAGATATAACTTGTATGTCATACGTAGAAAGCTAACAACATCACGAGGATCAGGCGAATACGTAGACTTACATAAAATAGAAGAACCCTCCTTAGGTACATAAGTTATAGTTGCACAGGATATATAGTCACCATAACAGAGATTCATAGGACAAAGGGGCATTGAGGATATAGAGTGCTCATGCTATAATCAAAGCGACATATCAAGTTGTGGGGGACTAAAGAGTTGACTCGTGCATTATGCATGAAGCACATTGCAAATAGATAACATCTTACATCTTCTTGTCTTTTGTTTATGCATAATTTGCAAAGAGTATCAGTGTTGATACAGAGAGGTCTAGAGGTATTCAGTCAAATATCTATAATACGATGCAATTGACTCATATAAAAGAACTGTTATAAAGACATAAGATGAATGACAACGACAACGATGCAGCTGAAGTGGTTTTTGAATATACAGGGAATGAGCCTGTTCCAAAGAATGTTACACATGTTCGGTTTCATTCAAGTGTTACTCAGATTGGTAGTTTACGTGCTCATATTGTTGAGGATGCTGGAGATGCAGTATTTGATGGATGTTCCAACTTGAAAGAAGTAGTATTTAACGAACGGCTGCATACAATTGGTTATGCAGTATTTCGTGGCTGCTCGTCATTAGAAAGCATTACATTTCCTTCTACTTTAGAAGAGATCAGTTATGATGCATTTAGGGGATGCAGTAGTTTGAGAGAAGTAATATTCAATAAGGGTCTAATAAATATCGCAAATGATTCATTTAGTTACTGTCAAGAATTGAGGAAGGTGAAAATGAACGAAGGTGTTAGAAGGATTGGAATTAATGCGTTTCGTGGCTGTTCGTCCCTACAGAGTATCACCCTACCATCTACTGTTACTAATGTTGAGCAGTTTGTATTTAGGGAGTGCACTAGTTTGAGAAGTGTAGAACTTCATGAAGGATTGGAGATGGAGATATATGGAGCAATGCATTTAATGGCTGCTTAGAGTTGGAAAGATTATCGTTCTCTCGTCTTTCAACTCGCCTAAACAATATCATTAGGGCTAGCCAAACAGAAATAAGAAACAATATTAATGATGCTCGTACTGGCGGGAGAGCATGGGTAGAATGGGATGATGGTGAGATGTTTATCCCCAGATCAGTATTGGCACAGACTCGTAACAATTGGGAAGCAATTAGGCAAAACCTTAATCGGGTTAACGAGTGGATTACATTTTATGAAATCAGGGAGGCTACTTCACTATTGAACTCGCTCTTTGGAAAGCAAACATAGATCGAGTAGAAAGTGCTTCTACTAACAACTGCCGAGATTCATATCGTATTGAAGTACCGGGACCGGTAAAGGATACTATTTTGCAATATCTTAGATGACTATTAATCAGAGGCATTGGAGATGTCAGCTAATATATATAAGTATTAGAAATCTTGTAATATCAGGCAGAATTATGAACTTTTGCACATCATATTCAAGCTCTGCTTTCTGGCTACTATACATCATCAGCAGTTAAAGTCCCATTAAACCAACAAGTCAATGCATATCTATCCTCACTGCCATGGGATGCAAGTACTTGATGTTCAACTTTTGACGAATCAAATAGTATAAGCTTTCCCCCACTCGGGAGAATATCAGAGTGCTTCTCTTCTTGGTCTTCATCATTTATATCATCTTTTGAATTATACAATCTCAACTCTCCACCACCAGACCAATCAGCAGCATTCAAGTATAATATTGCAGTAACGACTCTATATCTATAATCACTAGCTCGTAACCAACCTACCAATCCCATTTCATACATTGATAAGTTACATCTATCCAAATGTCGAACATAGATAGATCCATCAGGGTGATATCTTGCCAATTGACACTGCAAAGGAACTACATACGAATGACTTGTAGTGTAATTGAACTTGCCAAGTAAGAACGGTATACCTCTCAATAACTTTATACAATGTGTTAAGGAATCACCATGTTCATGATCATCACTCTCTCGTATTGATAAGATTCTATCTTGCCGTACATCGCTATCGTTTGATGATGATTCCATCTCTTCACCCAGTAACTCGACATTATCACGAGCATATTGTAGTGTTGCTGGAGTGAGTATATTGTTTATGACTACCACATTATTCTTTTCTAGCTCCCGAATGTGTTCTAGACAGTGATGTGTGCATTTGATGTTTGCAATTATATGATGTGTGCATATGATGTGTGCATATCATATGTCAAGTTTGTGAGTATTAGGAGGACAAATGATACAAACAGGATCACTCTGTATATATTGCAAGGCTCCTCACCTTTGGTAATGATCGAACTTAATGGAGGATATCTGCTCTGTTTTGCGTCCTCTCCATCGGCCAATGACGTTCTCAGGAACGCCTCGCCGAGGACAGTTGCGGTGGTAATTGTAACGAGACTTAGCGCTGCCTTATCAAAAGTTATCTTACGAATAAAGCTATTCATCCTATTGGCATGCGGCAGTCTATTCTACATCAAACATCACATCATATCGACGATAAAAGAGTTGGTTGATGGCTAGGCTGAATCTCGCTCAACACTCAACACTCTCATAATTTTCTAGGATACCGCTTATAGTGATTGTTCAGCAACAATTTGGTTGGCGTGTTACCTATTGTTAAGCACAATCGTAAATCGTACCTATACCATCAGTACAACCGATATATGACATTTTAATGCCCTTTCGATTAATGGCACTCTGGCGGATTTAAAGTTGATAGTTTTTGCTACACAAACCAACAAAGTTTATACACTGCCAGAAATACCTACTGAGAACTTGTGTACAACTGGCTAATATATACTTAATATAGTATACTATCATATTATATTGTTACTCGAGTCCAACTGCAAGTATACTATAGTATCATGTCATCAAACAGCAAGCAGCATACCAACAACAAAATGGTACACCGTCCATCTAACTTAGACAGGCGTAACAATTCCCTAACAGTTGACAATAATAATATACATGAATCAGTAATCAATAGTGATGATGAAGAACATTCTTTTCACGATAAATCAAGATTTGATCCATGTCAAGCATATACAACTAATCAAACTTTATGTCTCGAGGCATGTCAGGCTACAATGGAATTACCCAGTACCATTGGCTGTGGTGTTAGTGATTTATCACGATTTCATCCATCAAATTATTTTACTAAAAGTAATAAATATTGTGATGAGAATTGCAATATTGATCATGAACATGTCTCGCCTTGCTTATATTCACCGAGGTATGTTCTATTTGTGTATAATATATGTTTTCATATGATATGATTCTAACATATCACTGCAATTACAGTGCACCCGTTGGACCGACACAGTGCGAGTATTGCGGCAATCGAAATACAGATGATTGTAAGAGCAACTTACCAGACGAATACGCGCTCTTCATGAAGAATGGTAGAGATGATGTCAAAGATGATAATAGTAGTAATGCTGTGAATCAAAATGTATGTTGTGATACCGATAATGCAACAGAACATAACACACAAGCATCAGACAAGGATACAACTTCATCTAAACCAAAAGAGAATATATGTCCAAGGCCACAGTTATTTTTTCTCAAGAAGAAGCCACCATTTGCAACACCGGAAGGCTGGGATCCAGTTACTGAATATAGAATTAATCTTTTCGAGCCTCCCAGTTCAGTTGAGGGCATGGGTAGAGGATGGGGTGAAGTTCGTGGCCATCTTGGGAATAATACCACTGGCGAGGGAGCTTTGAATGCAGGAGGATTGAATAGTAGTGTGCACAGTAGAAATTATGCTTCTAGTACATGTGGTGGGGGTGGTGGTAGTAGTGTTTGTGGAGGTGTTGATACAGAGATATCATTCTCCTCGGGCGGTGGGGGCGGAAGAAGAAATAGTAATGATGCCACTAATAACAAGGGAAAGGCAAATGTGAATTCAAGTGACGGAGGTAGATCCCTTAGTCCGATACAATTATTATCAGGGTTGATGGAATCTCTATCTCCTTCTTAAATATAAGGACAAACTGATCTCTTTTACTTTATATACAATGCACATATATTCAAGCATCATACCAAGCTCATAACATTCTATAAACCTACCTCTCTTATCACACAACACAGTACAAACATTTCCAAGATCCCTACATCTTTGTAGCACACTTCAGAGTCTTGATAGGATCGTCAATACCTAATTCAATATCACCACTCGGCAATGTAACTACCGGATCTTTATCACTCGTCCCACCTTTGATCCAAGGCTCGTTCCGTGCCAATGGTACTGTGATTCGATCAGCATAGCTTGGCTTCATTAATTTTGAAACCAACTCCCTTGCAGGCTTGGGAGTCTCATCTGACCACTTATACCGCTTCTTACGCTTGCCTTTATTACCCATACACATTGAAAAGATTTTCAGTAATATGTTATCTTGAGAACTCATAAAGTTTGCCTCATTCTCTTCGGCGGGAATACCCGTTAGTAAATAATGAATTGTTTTGCCAACTGAATATGCATCAGATATTAAACCATAATCTGAAACATTACCGGCCAAGGCAGCATCCCCTTCTGATTTCCTGCGGGCTTTTGTTACTTCCGGTGCGGCAAATGCCCTAGTGCCTAGTGCCGACATTGCTCTTATGGGTACTCGTTGAAACGATGAGCCTCTCCTCGTCTCGGATCTACGATCAGGTTTTGTTGTTTGCTCTTTTGAACCCTTTGATGAATCTGCATTGGATCTTTGACTTTCTGAACCAACAATTGCTTGACTTGCCTGCTTTTCAATACCCCTTTGTACTAAGTTACGAACTGAGCCACGTCCACCACCACTACTTTTCACACCACATTCAGCTGGGGTTAATGCCCTTGCAAATCCGAAATCAACAAGAACAACCTTCCATTCCTTATCGTTAAACACAGCCTTATCATCCCAGAACTTATCATTTGACATCCAATCATCTTTATTTGTTTCCCTAGCTGCATTAGATGATGTTATAGTTTCATCCCAATCAAGAGGAACAACGTCAACTCTTTCTAGTACACAATTGTCTGGTTTAATATCTCTGGAAATGATCGTCGTACATTTGGAGATGAAAGAGAGAGGATTGCAACTTCTGTTAGTACATGTGGGTTGCAAAGACAATCAAAGGAAGACAAATTAAGTTCATATGAAGTATCCACATCGCCTAGACTTCATATTGAACACACGAATTTATATGATGAAACAATACTAACGCGGACTTTCCTGTGGATAACACCTATAGATATTAACATATGGAAGCATAATATGAGTATAAACATATAAGTATTACCAATATACAGATATAGAAATTATGCATAAACGCACAACACACACAAACTAACCTCGACCATGTAAATAAGCAACAGCACTAATCAAATGCCTACTAGCCAATCTAACCAGATTAACACTCAAAGCACCACCACAATTCACTAATTCACCTAAATTCGGACCATCCGCCAATGTTAACACAACCAATTGACTTTGTTTCATTTGTACCGATTGCAAACAACGTACAATACAGGGATGATTAAGCTCTTTAAGAATTTCTATTTCCCGTAATGCATATTTTTGTTCAGATGATTGTGATGTTGATATTTGTTTGATGGCGACATATGGTGGTCCTACAGTAGCCTTCTTGTTGGTATTATCATCACCAAATGTATCTTCCTTTTCATCATCTTCTACAGAATCATCATCATCATCTTTCTTTTTATCCTTATCATCTAACAAAGTTGATTCAACACCATCATCACCAAGTTGTGGATGGTAATGTATCATTGAGGCACCTGCAGTTTTGTCATCAGGCTTTTTAGTTCTG